>Ga0207830_100056_pt1 | contig 104618 bp, 88 predicted proteins | sample TtanPargueraPR_6_FD_187740 | JGI IMG/M metagenome (GOLD analysis project Ga0207830, IMG submission 187740) | Aerobic enrichment media microbial communities from Bioluminiscent Bay, La Parguera, Puerto Rico - Tt and E2 (3) (SPAdes) | ecosystem: Environmental > Aquatic > Marine > Unclassified ...
GCCCGTCAGCGCCGATGGTACTGCGTAAAAGTGGGAGAGTAGGTCGCTGCCAATTTTATTGAGGCCCGTGTTCTGATGAGCATGGGCCTTTTTTATTGAAAAAAGTAGAACTACAGCAAATATTTTTTATTCTATATCGTTTGATAAAAAATACGACTGACCGAATGAGACCAGAAAAAGTAAAGGTTGATTTTAATGAAAAGAGTTTTTACTATAGTTTGTTACTATTTGTTATTGTTATCCCTTTTTCTGAAGCTTTTGTGAGTATTGCTGCGGCAGCGTTGCTCGTACAATCGCTATTATTTTATACCTGGCGAAAATCAAAGAACTTATACCCTGAAAAGGCTTCTGCTTTATTCCTTTTTGGTATTTTTCTGATTTACCTGCTTGGTTTAATACAAACAAATGACTGGTCGCTTTCCATTTATCAATTAAAAAAAGTTGCATTTTGGATTGTTATACCACTGGCGTTTATATTATCTCCAAAATTATCAGAAAAACAATTTTTTAACATTTTAATTGGCTTTTGTATTGCTGTCTTTATTGCGTCATTATTAGCAATTGTCAGGCTCGTATTTAAATCAGCATTACATATTACTGATTTCCGAGATATCTCTTTTATTTCACATATTCGATTTTCATACCAGGTAGCTCTGGCTATTTTCTGTACCTTTTTTCTAATTCACCAAAACATTAGCAAAAAAAAGAGTGCAGTTGTCCTAACATTACTGCTTCTTTGGTTCGTATTTTTTATTGTAGTTCTGAAGTCAATTACCGGAATTATTTCATTAGTTGGTGCTGCGAGTTTTTTCATCCTATACTATTTACTTTCAGGAAGACGAAAACTTAAGTACTTTCTTTTTGTATTACTTGTGGGAGCCTTGTTTTTTTCGGTAACATACATTAAATCAGTATGGGATAATTTTTATACCATTGAAAAATTAAATCCTGATAGGGTTGATAAACATACGCAATCTGGAAATCCTTACACATTTAAATTTGATTCGTTTGAAAAGGAAAATGGAAACTGGGTTAACAGCTACGTTTGTGATGATGAGTTGCGAGAAGAATGGAATAAACGGAGTGAATGCAAATTTGACTCTTTGGATGAACGCGGATTTACTTATCAGTCGACATTAATACGATATTTGACAAGTAAAGGATTACGGAAAGATAGTGTTGGCGTTAATAACTTAACAGATAAGGATGTAAAAGCCATAGAACAAGGATATGCCAATTACATTTATATAGATAAGAAGTTTTCTTTATATCCTCGAATTTATGAAACCCTTTGGGAGTACGACAGGTATAAAGCTACCGGAGATCCAAACGGACAATCTTTATCTCAACGCATCGAGTTTTTTAAGGCATCCTTGGAAATCATTAAAAATAACTTTTGGTTTGGTATAGGAACTGGTAACTGGAAGGAAGAATATGCGAATACATACGAATTTTTAAATTCGAATTTAAGCCCCGAAAATCAGCGATCTTCGCATAATCAATACCTGAATTACATGGTTAAATTTGGCTTAATTGGCTTTCTTATAATAATAAGCTTTTTACTTATTCCTGTATTTAGGGAGGGGCATCAAAGTAATTTGTTATTTTGGTTGTTTCTGGTTTTTATGGGTATTGCAAATTTAGGCGATGCAAATTTTGAAAGTCATATGGGACTCTCGTTTTTTAGCTTTTTTTATTGTCTTTTCTTATGGAATTCACCGGAGCTTATCCGAAATTTTAAGTTTCAAAAATAATAACGATGAATAGCTACAAAGTCTGTTTTATAGGAGCTGGAAATGTGGCAACACATCTGGCGGTGGAGCTAAAACAATTGGGACATGAAATAACCCAGGTGTACAGCAGAACGGAGGAGGCAGCAAAAATACTGGCATACAGAGTAAATGCCAGTTATACAAAATTTCCCGGCCAAATTACAACAACTGCCGATATTTATTTTGTGGCGCTGAAAGATTCTGCGCTAGAAAAGGTACTTGAAGAAGTAGTGCTTGAAGATAAATTACTGGTGCACTGTTCAGGGAGTTTGCCAATGGGTATATTAAGTAAATTTTCCGCAAATTATGGTGTTGTTTACCCTTTGCAAACATTTTCAAAAAACAGGGCAGTTAATTTTCGGGAAATACCAATTTTTGTTGAAGGAAATTCTCAAAGTAACGAAAAGTTGTTGTTTAATTTATCTGAACAACTGTCTGGTTTAGTTCAGGTTATGGAATCCCAAAAAAGAAAAAGTCTGCACATTGCAGCTGTGTTTGCCTGCAACTTTGCAAATCATTGTTATGCGTTGGCTGCACAATATCTCGATAGTAAAAATATATCATTCGAAGTACTTCGCCCTTTAATAAAGGAAACAGCACAGAAGGTTCAGGAATTACATCCGAAAATGGCTCAAACAGGCCCGGCTATTCGTTATGATGAAAACGTAATTGACGCCCATTTAGAAGAACTGAACGAAATGCCAAAGGTTCGTGAATTGTACAATTCAATTTCAAAGAGTATTTTTGAGCTTCATCAGAAAAAGGAATAGACATGTCATTTTTTAAAGAAGAACTTACAAGGGTAAAAGCTTTTGTTTTTGATGTTGACGGGGTTTTATCGAAGGATATATCGCCTTTAAACGAAGAAGGAGATCCGGTGCGAACAGCCAATGTAAAAGATGGCTTTGCTATTCGAAGCGCCGTAAAAGCAGGTTATCCAATTGCGATTATAACCGGAGGCTATATTGAGCGGGTGCGCTTACGATACGAGAAACTGGGAGTGGAATATTTTTACGACAAGGCCAGAGATAAAGTAGCTTGTTTAAACGATTTTCTGAAGAAAGTTAATGTAAAACCCGAAGACGTACTTTTTATGGGCGACGATTTGGTCGATTTCCAGGTGATGAATGCAGTTGGTTTGCCAACCTGCCCAAAAGATGCTGTAAATGAAATTAAAAGTATTTCGAAATATATCTCGGATAAAAATGGTGGAGAGGGATGTGTCCGCGATGTTATAGAACAAGCTTTAAAAGCCCAGCACAAGTGGTTTACCAACGATATGTTAAACTCCAGAGCTTTTTAGTATGAACTGGGTTCCAGCCTATCATTTTATTCTTGCGTCAAAATCGCCGCGCCGCCAGCAGCTATTAAAATCAATGGGAATTGATTTTGTAGTGAGAACAAAGGATGTTGACGAAAGTTATCCTTCTGACCTAAGGGGGCATCAGATCCCTGAATTTCTTGCAGAAAAAAAGGCAAAAGCTTTTGTTAATGAATTGAACAATAAAGATTTGCTGATTACAGCCGATACAATTGTTGTTTTAAACGGACAAGTGCTCGAAAAACCTGACGATTATGATCATGCCTATAAAACTTTATCGGCGTTAAGCGGAAAAATGCACGAGGTAATAACCGGTGTTTGCCTCAGTTCAACTAACAAATCGGTCGTGTTTTCATCTTTAACCAACGTGCAGTTTAAACAACTAACCAAAACTGAAATCGATTATTACATTACTACTTTTAAACCGTTTGATAAAGCCGGTGCGTACGGTATTCAGGAATGGATAGGCTCAATTGGTATTAAACATATTGAAGGTTCGTTTTATAATGTAATGGGACTGCCTCTTCAAAAATTATACGAGGAAATTCAAAAATTTTAATATACTCTGCCAAAAGGTTTCATTATTTCTGATGTTTTAAAACAATGAACTAAAACTATTTTCAGGGTTAACCAATCAACTGATAATTCGTAAATTGAATAGAAACTTAATTAAATTCAATAATATGAATTACAGAATAGCATTACTCATCTTAACCTTTCTTGCTGCAATTCTCTTTACCGGATGTGATAAAAAAGACGAGGCTGTTGAAGTTGGTTTTCTAATTCACGCTTTTGATAAGGAGCGGTGGGAAAATGACCGGAACTATTTTGTTGAAAATGTTCAGGAACTTGGAGGAACCGTAAAAGTTATGGATGCCGAAAATGATGCCGATAAACAGTTGGCACAGGCAAAAGAACTGCTCGCCAACGGTGTTGACGTATTAGTAGTAGTACCTGTGGATCAGTTTGCTGCTGCCGAAATAGTGAAAGCTGCTCATGCAAAAAATATTAAGGTGATTTCGTACGACCGGTTGATAAAAAATTGCAAACTCGATTTTTATGTATCTACTGATAACGTTGAAATTGGAGCACTACAGGCCAATTATTTAACAACAATTCAACCGCAAGGAAAATATGCATTAATAGGAGGTGCGTTAAGCGATAACAACAGTCAGCTTTTGTACCTTGGGCAACGAAATGTATTACAACCGCTGGTGGAAAGGGGCGATATTGAGATTGTTTTTAATGAGTTTACCGAGGCCTGGGAGGAAAATGAAGGTTACGATCATGGAAAAGCTTTATTAAAAGAGCACCCTGATGTAGATGCTATAATTGCCGGAAATGATGAGCTGGCTTTGGGGGTTATAAGAGCAACTGCAGAGGCAGGACGAGAAGGCCAGATTTTGATAGCGGGTATGGATGCCGACTTACGTAATCTGCGCGAGATTGTTGCCGGAAACCAAACCTGCACGGTATACAAACCATACGAAAAACTTGCCGCAACAGCAGCAGACCTCGCAATGAAAATGGCACGCTGCGAAGAATGTGAAAAGACTTATCAGACAGTGAGTAATGGGGAAATGCTGGTGCCAACAGTATTTCATTCCGGAATGATTGTTAACAAGGAAAATCTGCAGTTAACTGTTATTTCTGAAGGCTATCAGCGTGAGGAGGAAGTTTTTAAATAGTGAAATGGATTAGTTCTTTTTAAGGGATTTCAGTATTGAGATCCCTTTCTTTTTGCTGAAAACTTTTGTTAACTTTAAAATTGTTAAATCAGATAAAATGAGAAGTTTTTTAATTTGGGCTATCGTATTATTTGTTGTAAGCGATTTTTTAATTGCCTGTAATTCTGTGCACTCAAAACCTAAACAACCAAATATATTGTTTGCTATTTCAGATGACCAATCATTTGCGCACACCAGTTTTGGAGGGTGTAAATTTGTACATACTCCGGCATTCGACAAGATCGCTTCTGAAGGCATTTATTTTTCGAATTGTATCGCAGGGTCGCCGGGATGTGCTCCATCACGAAGTGCTATTGTTACAGGGCGCCATCACTGGCAAAACGAACAAGCCGGCCAGCATGCCTCATCGTGGTTAAAAAAAGTTGTGCCTTTTATTGATGTACTCGAGGCCAATGGATATGCTACGGGTCGTACCGGTAAGGGAGTCTCGCCATTTCAATATGCACGAACTGAAAATGACTCGCTTTGGCGAAAAACAGACGCAGGTGGTGTTGAGTATAGCCGCATTTCCTACGAAGCCGGTACTGCTGATGACGAAAGAACAGCAGAGGGGATAATCACCTTAAATTATTTTGAGAACTTCAAATACTTTATTGAAAACCAAAGATCGAACAAACCATTCTTCTTTTGGTATGGGGCAAAAGAACCACATCGGGCATTTGAAAAAGATTCGTGGAAAAGAAACGGAAAAAAACTTACCGATGCTGAGTTGCCCAACTTTTTCCCGGATCACGAAATTGTTAGGGGAGACCTGTTGGATTATGCCGTTGAAGTAGAATGGTTTGATTTGCATTTGCAACGCATGTTGAAGTACCTTGAGGAAATTGGGGAACTGGAAAATACGATTGTAATTGTTACTTCTGATAATGGAATGGCATTTCCCAGGGCAAAAGCCAACGGCTACGAGTATGGAATACATGTGCCACTTGCCATACGCTATCCAAAAAACTTTCCAGGAGGAAGAATGGTGGATGATCCAATTGGTTTTGCCGATTTGGCGCCAACTATCCTTGAAATTACTGGCATATCGGCCGAAGGTATGTTGCCCATTAGCGGAAAAAGCATTGCAAATATTTTACAAGCTGAACAGCAGGGAACGGTAAGTGCAGAAAAGAAATATGTTTATAGCGGACGAGAACGCCATTCCAGTTCGCGATACAAAAATTATGGTTACCCGGTTAGGGCAATTCGTAGTCAGGAATACCTACTGATTTGGAATATTAAACCGGAACGCTGGCCAGCCGGGGCTCCGCAGCGCATTGCACCGGGAACTCAAAATAAACGTTTACCCATGCACGGAATTGATGAGAAGGGAGTTCACCATAGCGAATGGGCTTATACTGATATCGATGGTTCGCCTACAAAATCTTTTATCATTGAAAATCGAACACAGGAAGCGGTAAGTAAGTATTTTCATTTGGCAGTTGACAGAAGACCGGAGTTTGAATTGTACCAGATTAAAGATGATCCGGATTGTTTAATGAACCTGATAAATACCAACGAGGTACTGACAGTTCAGGAAGAAATGAAAACAGCCTTATTTACTGAATTAAAGAAAACAAAAGATCCACGCGTGGTGGGGCCTGATCCCGAAATATTCGATTCATACACTCGATATAGTCCAATGCGCGAATTTCCCAACCCCGAATAATTAACCCCGGCGATACCATGCGATGACGAATAAAAAGAATTATCAATCAATCGAGATTTGAACTTGACCATTTATTTCTTTTTTATACTTTTGCATCGATTTATTTAGAACAAGTCTTAATAATTGAAAAAGCATAAAGTTACACAGGTCAGGCATTTAACCGATTATACTTTTGTAATTCGTTTCGAACGAAATGGAATGGAGTTTCAGACCGGACAATTTGTTTTATTGGGAACAAAAGGAGCGGTTGACCGACGCGAATATTCCATATACAGTGGCGAGCACGATGACTTTCTTGAAGTACTGGTGCGAGAAGTTGACGGTGGAAAGGTTTCATCAAAATTAAAACGACTTAATGCCGGTGATTTTGTAGATGTTGATGGACCATTTGGTTTCTTTAAGTTTGATCCTGCAAAATTTGCCACGCAAAAGTTTTTATTTGTTGCCACAGGAACAGGTATAAGCCCGTTTCATAGCTTCCTGAAAACACATCCTGAGCTCAATTTCAAGATGGTACATGGTGTGCGAAAAGCTGAAGAAGCCTATGATTATGAAGACTTTAAAAGAAGCAAAGTTACTTTGTGTACCTCGGGGGAGAAGCAAGGCGATTTTTATGGCCGGGTAACCGGATTTTTAAGTACGCAGACTTTCGACGAAGATACAAACTGTTTCTTATGCGGAAATAGCGAGATGATATACGAAGTATTTGATATATTAACAGGAAAAGGAATTCCGGTTTCAAATATTTATACTGAAGTATATTTTTAAATAGAAAAAGCTGTAAATAACAAGGGATAAAATTACCCTTCTTTTATGGGAAGCTTGCTGAGGAAGGAAGACTGGAGGGGGAAACCAAGTAAAAAAGATAGACAGAATGAAATATCATGTAGTAACCTTAGGGTGTCAGATGAATATGTCGGATAGTGAACGGGTGATTTCGGTGCTTGACGAGGCCGGATACGAGTGGACCGACAACGAGGAGGAGGCCGGACTAATTGGTATTTTGGCGTGCTCTGTGCGCCAGAAAGCAATTGACAAAGTGTATTCGAGAATTCACAAATGGAATAAGTGGAAGAACAATAAAAACCTGGTTACGTTCATTTCAGGATGTATTTTACCCGACGATCATGAGAAATTCCTGAAACTCTTTGATATAACTTTCCAGATGAAGGATTTGCCCGAACTGCCTAAAATGATTCGCAGCTACGGAGTAACTACGCCTACCCATCTGAATGTAGGTATTGATCCGCATAATGAGAATATTGAAGATTTCTGGAATGTGCAGCCTCATTACCAGTCGAAATTTGAAGCATTTATTCCTATTCAAAACGGTTGCGATAAATTTTGTACCTATTGTGCTGTGCCGTATACACGCGGTCGGGAAGTTTCGCGCCCATCAAAAGATATTGTTGCAGAAGTGGCTTTACTGGTGGCACAAGGGTATAAATCTATTACCTTGTTGGGGCAAAATGTAAACTCATACGGACTCGATAAAAAAGGCGAAGAACTAACTTTTCCTCAGCTGCTTAAAGAGATTGGTGAATTGGGGAACAGGTTGAAAAAGGAATTCTGGTTATATTTTACTTCGCCACATCCGCGCGATATGACTGATGAAGTTATTGAAGTAATAGCAGAGTATCCGGTTTTGGGAAAACAAATTCATTTGCCAATGCAGAGTGGTGATGATAAGGTGCTTATGCGAATGAACCGCAAACACAATATGGAAAAATATCGACATATTGTTGAAACCATCAGGCGAATTTTACCGCAGGCTACCCTTTTTACCGATGTAATTGTTGGTTTTACAGGAGAAACCGAAGAACAATTCGAGAATACACGTAAAGCCTTTGATGAATTTAAGTTCAACATGTCGTACACAGCTATTTATTCTCCACGGCCCGGAGCAACCAGTCATCGCTGGGTTGACGATGTGCCACTTGAAGAGAAAAAACGACGCCTGCATCAGTTAACCGAAGATTTGCGAAAACATAACCTGCCATATAATAAAAGCCTAATTGGACAAACAAAACGGGTTTTGGTTCGGGGCGAGGACAGAAAAGAGGGGTACCTTACATCTTACACCGAAGGAAAATTAACCATCCGTTTTGCTTGTAACGATAAATCATTGATCGGACAATTTGCTGACATTAAAATTACTTCTGCTTCTGATTTTTCGCTGGAAGGAGAGCTGCAGGAAGTGGTAGCCAGTTGCGAATAAAATGCTAAGTTATAAACTATACAGATTCTGTCTTCGATAAGGTAGAATCTGTATAATTCTTTATTGTCGACTGAAAGAAATCTAAAATTACTTTTTCGTATCCTCGTAGTGCGTGTCTACATAGTACTGTTTTCTAACTCAATGAACCAAAGTATAGATGCTAAGCCTGCAGGTATTATTCCGCCAGTATGATCGAGCCCCACCAGAGGAATATATTGTACTTGATTAGTAGAGGCGCCACCGGCAATAAATTCGGCATACTTTTCTTCTGCTACAATAGACGGAACATAGGTGTCGGCTGTACCATGATAGAGCCTTGTTTGAGATTTTGGGACAAACGCAGGCACACTGTTTTCTTGAAGCATGCTTAAAACCTCGTCATAATTTGCTTCCGAATCCCATCCGCTTAGGTATTCAGGTGTAAATAAATTGGCAATTGTTGTGGTTAACTGGTTGTTCAGGTCTTCTCCTGAAGTATTTCCATCAAACATGGTCTCAATTTTTGCAGCATAGGGTTCCTGAAAAACGCTATTTATAGGAGTTGTTAAACCTAACTGAAGGTAGCTGTTAAAAATATAAGCCAGAAAATATGGCATCGGGTATTCTGCTAAACCAACCACATATTGGTTAAGCGTTGTAAGGTTGTATGGGCCTGCACTACATGCACTTGCTTTTAAACTAAAGGCAAACGAAGCATCGGCTTCAATGGCTTGCTGAACCTGCATGGTAGCCCAGCCTCCTTGTGAGTATCCTGCAAGGTACAAATCATTATTCAGCGAGATATTTTCTTCATTCTCAACAAACTCTTCTACCGCTTTTAGCATATCGGTAACAGTTTGTACGGTTGATTCGTGATGCAAATAAGGATGAAACATTTGATCGGCCTCGCCAAATCCCAGGTAATCCGGAAGGGCGATAACAAAGCCGGTTGAACCCATCATTTTTAGAATACGAAACAGGTCGTTATTTGTATCCACCGAGGGGGCTTTGCTGTGCAAAGTGTTAGTACCGTTCTGGTAACTTATAACTGAATAATCGCCCGCAGCATCAGGTAGGGCCACTACACCCGAAGCGTTGATGGTTTCATCATTAAAAGTAGTTTTATAAGTTATTTTGTATACTTCAACACCCGATTTTACAAGGTCAGCAAGGTCAGCCAATTCCGGGTATTGTGTGGAGGCAATGGCTATTAACAGGTCAATTTGTGTTTTTGAATAGGATTCCTGTAGTGTCGCTTCAACTAAATATTCATTTCCTGTAACCGGTGTTTCTACATCGTCCATTTCATCGCACGATACAAAAACAAATGCAGCAAGGAAAAAGTAAAATAAAAATCGAATAAATTTCTGATTCATGGCTAAGAGTTTTGTTTAAGAATAAACCAAAAATAGGCTAATTTATTTTTCAAGTAAAGGATTTGGAGGAATAATTAGGAATTAAAAACACGTAAAACAGTTGCGAGGTTATTGAGATATGATTGAATTTATTAAATTTAGCATCAGAATCGATCAGAACAGGATGGAGGAAAGGCAATAATTTGTACTGAAATAAAGAGAGAAATGAAGAAATTTTTTGTACTGTTTATATTTAGTCTTTTTACTTTACTGGCTAAGCCTCAATCAACTAAAGTTTTATTAGTAACCGGAGGGCACAGTTACGACACCATTCAATTTTTTGAGTTATTTGACGAACTGAAGAATGTAGAATATGAACACTTGCAACAACCTGAAGCGAATAAAAAAATAGCTGATGGTTATGCAAGCAATTTTGATGTGTTGGTGTTTTACGACATGTGGAAAACAATTACTCCGGAACAAAAGGCCGCTTATATTCGGCTTACCAAACAGGGTAAACCCTTTTTATTTTTGCATCACTCCCTTGTTTCCTATCAAAACTGGCCGGCTTTCGAAAAAATTATTGGAGGCAAATATGTGCGTGAGTCCAAAAATGTACCTGAAGAAGAATGGTCGGATTACGAACACGATGTTTGGGTGTATTGCAGTGTTGAAAACTACACTCCGGTAACGGCTGGTTTTCATGAATTACGTTTTTTTGATGAAGTGTATGGAAACATCAGAATCTCGGAGGAAGTAAAACCATTGCTGAGAACGCGGCATCCGAAAAGTGCTGATTTTGTGGCATGGGAAAACAGGTATAATGCATCAACAGTACTTTATATTCAACCGGGCCACGATAAACGAACCTATGAAAACGAAGAATACCGAAAACTGATAAAACAAGCGATACAATATTTAAAAAATTCAGATAAATCAAAATTATAAACTTAGAGATGCGGGAACTAATTCACGCTTAACCTAAATCTCTGCTAAACCAATTTACTATGAAAGATGTAAATCAGAAACGACTTTTTGTTGCTGCTTGTCTTGCTTTGCTGGTTACAGCAATAACCTTCGCCATTCGGGCAAAAATTGAAGGGGTATTTACCGACGAATACGGACTATCAAAAGAAGATGTTGGCCGGGCTTTTGGGCCAGCGTTTTGGGGATTTGCTGTTGCCATGTTTGCCGGTGGTTATTTTATCGATTTGGTAAAAACCAAAACTATTGTTTGGATGGCTTTTGGGCTTCACCTGGTAGGAATAGTGCTGTTACTTATGGCAAAAGATTATACCTCCTTGTTTATTTCCAATGTATTTATTGGGTTGGGCAACGGTAGCGTTGAGGCAGCCTGTAATCCGCTGGTGGCTACGTTGTTCCCTGATAAGAAAACGAAAATGCTAAATCGTTTTCATGTATGGTTTCCTGGAGGAATTGTAATTGGCAGCCTTTTGGCAGCGCTTATAATGGATGCTTTAAATTTACCATGGCAGGTGTTGGTCGGAATGTTGTTTATTCCGCTGGTAATATATGGAGTATTGTTCTTTGGGCAGAAAATACCGGAAACAGAGCGGGTGGCAACCGGCGTAAGCTACAAAGAAATGATGCGGAATGTTGGAGCACCGTACACGATAACACTGGCTGTTATTTTTATGATTCTGGTAGCAACTACCCCTTCAATTGCCGAACTGGTTACAGCCAACTATGCCACTCCATTAATAATTGTTGGTGTAATAACAGCATTAATAATTGTTGAAGGACGATTAGTAAATAAAATTACACTGTTATTCCCATTTATTTTTGGATGTATGCTACTTACCGCATCAACAGAGCTGGGAACAACACAATGGATTAATGCCCTGCTTGCTGATAATGGCATTCACCCAATGATTGTTCTGGCAGTAGTTACCGGCTTAATGGCAGTGGGCCGTTATTTTGCGGGTGGACTAATCCATCGTTTAAATCCTGCGGGTGTTTTACTTGGTTCGGCAATATTTTCGGTAGCCGGACTGTTGCTCTTAAGCATTTCAAGTGGTGCGGTAATGACAGTTGTTTCAGCTGCCGTATTTGCAATTGGTGTATGTTATTTCTGGCCAACAATGATTGGAGTTGCCTCCGAATATGTTCCGAAAAGTGGCGCCCTTGGTATGTCAATTTTGGGAGGTGCAGGTTTTGTGGCTACATCGATGATATTGCCTATTATGGGAAAATCAATAGAAACTGCTGGTGCTCAGATTACTTTGCGTAACATGGCCGTATTACCCGTAATTCTTGTTGCAGCATTCATAATATTGAATATAGTTGTGCGAAAATCGCATACAAAGTAATATTTTTTTACAGGAGAATTTGAAAGGCGGATTTTGTTCCGCCTTTTTTTATGCTATATTTGCATTAAATTGTAAAATATACAATAAGATAACGGTCGTATGAAAAAACTAATTCTTTCCATCCTTGTAATGAGTGTTATAGCTGTTGCTTGTACAAAAAGCACCGACCCCGGAAAACACGCTAAAAATGAAATTGATGTAAGAGTTGAAGCCTTGCTGGCAAAAATGACTTTAACTGAAAAAGTTGGTCAGTTAAACCAGTATTCATCGCGCTGGGAGATGACAGGGCCTGCTCCTGAAAGTGTTGATTCCATGGCCCTGTATAATATGATAAAAGAAGGGAAACTGGGATCGATGCTAAATGTAACAGGGGCAATCGCAACTCGCAATATTCAGCGCTGGGCAGTCGATAGTAGCCGTTTAGGAATTCCTCTAATTCTGGCTTACGATGTAATACATGGTTATGAAACCATGTTTCCTATTCCATTGGCAGAAGCAGCAAGCTGGGAACCGGAACTGGCACAGTTATCCTCTCGAATAGCAGCAATTGAAGCTTCAGCCGCAGGTTTGCACTGGACTTTTGCTCCAATGGTTGATATTGCCAGAGATGCCCGTTGGGGAAGATTTATGGAAGGTTCCGGAGAAGATCCTTACCTAGGAGCAAAAATGGCCTATGCCCGGGTAAAAGGTTTTCAGGGTGATGATTTGTCGGCAGAAAATACCATAGCTGCCTGTGCAAAACACTTTGCTGCCTATGGTTTTATTGAATCGGGCAGAGACTACAACTCGGCTCAAATAGGAAATCCAACCTTGCACAATATTGTTTTGCCTCCGTTTAAAGCTTGTGTTGAGGCAGAAGTAGCAACATTAATGAATGCTTTTAATACCATAAATGAAATGCCGGCAACAGCAAGTAGTTATTTGCAACGTGACATTTTAAAAGGCGAATGGGGCTTTGATGGTTTTGTGGTTTCAGATTGGAATTCGATTGGAGAGTTAATACCTCACGGTGTTGCTGCCGATAAAAAAGCGGCAGCCTTACTGGCAATTAATGCCGGATCGGATATGGATATGGAAGGTAACGCTTACGTAAAACACCTGGAAGAGTTGGTAAATGAAGGACTTGTTGAGGAGACATTGGTAGACGATGCGGTAAGAAGAATATTACGTATAAAGTTTAAGTTAGGATTATTCGATGATCCATACAAATATTGTAACCCCGAGCGCGAAGAGGCGGTAATGAGATGCGAAGAACACCTTGCTGCTGCAAAAGAGGCTGCAAAAAAGAGTATTGTTCTATTAAAAAACGACAACAACTTGTTACCGCTTAACAAAGATGGTTTGAAAATAGCTGTGATTGGCGAGCTTGCCGAAAGCAAAGATGTTCCGCTGGGGAGCTGGAGGGCTAAAGCCGTAACTAACTCTGCTGTTTCTTTACTCGAAGGAATGAAAAATACGACAGGCAGCTCAAGCATAAACTTTGCAAAAGGACCGGATTACATTAATGGTTATCGTTCGTTTTTAACGGAGTTGCAGTTTAATACCACCAACCGAAATGGTATGTCAGCCGCCAAAAACCTGGCCTCAAAATCAGATGTGGTGGTTATTGCCTTAGGCGAAGATTGTTGGCAGAGTGGGGAAGGACGTAGCCAAACCGATATTGCAATGAAAGGCTTGCAGCAAGAATTGTTGGAAGAAATATATACGGTAAATAAGAACGTTGTTGTGGTACTAATGAATGGCCGACCAATTGAAATTAACTGGATGGCAGAAAATGTACCTTCAATAGTTGAGTGCTGGCATTTGGGATCTGAAGCAGGTAACGGAATTGCAGAAGTGTTATTTGGTGACTACAACCCTGCAGGAAAACTTCCGGTATCTTTTCCAAGGGCCGTTGGTCAACAACCATTGTATTACAATCATTTAAATACAGGTCGCCCAACTAATCGCGAAGGAAATGTATTTTGGTCGCATTATACCGACCAGAGTAAGGAACCGCTTTTTCCTTTTGGATATGGTTTAAGTTACACCCAATTTACTTATTCTGATTTAGCTCTTTCCGCCGGCGAAATTAACACGGGCAGCAAAATTGTAGCATCAGCAACAATTACAAACACCGGAGATGTTGCTGGAGAAGAGGTTGTGCAATTGTATATTCGCGACCTGGTAGGAAGTGTTTCTCGTCCGGTAAAAGAATTAAAAGGATTTAAAAAAATAAGCCTGAAACCGAATGAATCGCAAAAGGTATCTTTTGAAATTACAACTGAAGATCTTGAGTTTTACGGCGCGTCAGGAGAATGGAAAGCTGAGCCAGGAGAATTTAAACTATGGATTGGTCCAAATTCGGCTGAAGGCCTTGAAACAGGCTTTGTTTTAAAATAGAATTATTTCAAATAACCAGATAAGTGGCGGCTCCATATTTAATTATGTGAGCCGCCTTTTTTATCGGTGATTAACCATTGCTTACTTAACCAATACCATAACATTTTTTAACATTTGCATAATCATTTTCAGGTATCTTTGGTTGTATTTTTAATTAATTTAGCAAACGATAAAACCATATAACTTGCGCATTATGAAATCGTTTGGCAAGTTAATCCACAAATCGTACATGACATTTTTACCAACCCACTATCCGGTTCATTATTACGGTTTACCTGATGGGTACGTTTATTTGTGTTATGCGAGACTTTATGAAGAAGGATTTCATAAAACCGATCTCGAGTATGTATTTGCACGACATAACGATTTTAAGTACAATTATTTAAATGAAGTAGTAATACCAAAGGCCGAATTTAGAGCTCCTGTATATAACGAAATGGTTGATAATCCCGACCCGGATATAACAATAGTTGAAACAAGGCGTGATATAACAAGTTACGCTCAGGCCATTAAATATCTGAAATCTATTAACCAATCAACAGTTATTATTCCCAAGTTGAAACGGACAAAGCAGACACACGATAATATTCAACTCGGCGCTTAAAATGCAATATTTTTGTTTTTGCTTTTAACCCAAATAAATTCTTTATCCTTTAGAAATATTCATCAACTTTAAAAAGAGTGATGCTTATTACATTTGCCATGGCAATAAATCATGTAGCATATCTTTTTTTTAAAAACTACGTATGAGAAATCGAAAATTCATCTCACACGCACAAATTGCCAGAAGTAAAGATTAGGCCAAAAACCGTTTTGTTAGAAAAATACGGAAATATGTATTCAACTCACAATTCAGAGTTTTTAGGGAAACTACATGGAATTGTGTTACAAAATCTTTCTAATGATAATTTTGGTGTAAAAGATTTGGCCGGGAAATTACATTTAAGTCGTTCTCAGTTGCATCGGAAAGTAAAACAACTAACAGGTAGTTCGGTTAGCTGTTTTATACGTCGGACGCGCTTACAAGAAGCTGAACAAATACTTTTAAATGAACAGCGAACAATTTCCGAAATCGCCTACCTCGTAGGTTTTGGAAGTCCAAGTTACTTTAACAAATGTTTTCACGATTATTTTGGTTTAGCGCCAGGCAACTATAAAAAACACCACAATCATATGTTGTTACACGCTAATAATGCTGATTTAAAGAAACCTCTGCAAAGGCAAGTCCGAAAAACTACGAAAAAAACTTATTATTTTATCATACTGGCTTTCATAATCCTCTCCCTCATTTTAATCGCTTTTTATATGATATAAACAGTCAGATTCACTAATTCTACTTTTGTACTTCCGATTTTAATTTATGAAACATAGTTTTAAGAATCGCACATAATTTAAAGGATCAGAATATGAGTGAATCAAATGCAACATAGTTGCTAAGTCTGGCCTTTAATTTTGATGTAACTTGTTGCTTAAAAGTTCCTGGATTAAGAAAGGAGGAATAAAGGTAAAGGAACCACATTATTAATGTTAGTTAAAAAACTCAGAAAGCCATGAAAAAGTTAGTTTTAATAGTACTGGCTATATGTTTGTGTATGCTGGTACTTGGTCAAAATGAAACTCCAAACCTTCACAACGAGATTGATGAAGTTGAAATTAGTCCTCCTTCTTTTACCGGAATACGGGATTTTTCGGATTATTATGCTGTTGATGCAAATTATTTAAAACAATATCTGGCCACAAATATTAATTATCCTGATGACGCATTAAATTGTGGGCGAGAAGGAACTGAGGTAATTAAATTTAAAGTAAATGCATTAGGGAAAGTTACCGATATCCATATTGTCAATAACGTTTGTCCAGCAATTGATAAAGAGATTCTTAGAGTATTGGAAAATACAAGTGGAATGTGGAAGCCGGGTATTAAAGATGGAACTCCGGTAACCATGGAGCAAGAAGTTTCGATTGTATTTTCTGTGTCTGATAGTCCGGTTAATGCAAGAGCGAGATTTCTTGAAATTGCTTCCTCATGCTTTACCAGAGGTACCGAAGCATTTTACTTGAAAGGAAAATCTAAAAAAGCAGAACGTTTATTTTCACAGGGAATTCGATATATGCCTCATGACCAAAGCCTTCTTCTTCTTCGGGGCTTGGCACGCTACGAACAGGGTAATATCGATGGTGCAACAGAAGATTGGGAAAGACTTTTTGAATTAGGTCAGCTCGACCTAACTTCTGAATATCTGGTTAGAGCAAAAGGAATGAAAGCGTACGATGCGGTAATCGCTATGTTAAAAGAAAAATAACCGATTATTCAAATAGCTTCAGTTTAAAGAACAATGAACCCGGAGATTTTTTGCCGGGTTTTTGTATTTATTCAAATAGGGCTAGAGTTTTACACATTTACTATTTTATCATTAAATAGAACAATATTTTATTTTCAAAAAAAAAATAATTGATTTAATAATGAGTTGAAATTCAGTTGAATATTTCCCGGGTATTGTGTCTTGTCATTGCTTGAATAATTTGATAAGACATTGATACTTGTTCTTAGCCTGATATAAAATACGGGTTGCACTATCAGTAATTTACCTAAAATATGCTTAAATGCATATATTTATTTGTTTATATAAAAAAGAATTATTTAATTTGCTGGTGATAGGTCGTTCAGGCCTATTGTGTGTTTGGGGGTTAACATTAATAAGGGCAGTTGTTGAACTGCCCTTTCTTTTTATCCCTCTAACAAAACTATCTGTTGTAATATTTTGCCCAATATGTTTCTTTGCTTTCGGATTAAGATAATTGGCTTAAATCTGCTGGTGTAATTGCTTAGGCTGTCTAAGTGATTTGCTGAAAATGGCTGAATTGTATTGGCCTTTAAAGGTTTTTAAGTTTTGAATTTGTATTTTTGATAATGATAGATCGTTCAGATCTATCGTGTGTTTGGGGGTTAACATTTATAGAAAGGGCGGTTGATGAACTGCCCTTTCAACTGAACCTTAAATACGAATAAATTTGGCACAATTCTTTTACATCTTACAAGAACGTAAGAATATAATTTAAGGCAACTGTTGAGTTGCCTTTTATTTTTCCCAGAACCTTCATTTATGGAGATGCAACCGGCAATGCATGCATCTATGCTAAATCTGTATATATCCAGAAATATGTAAAAAACGTTGAGTGAAAATGAGTTTCATGTACTGTTAGGTTTAAATAAATAAAACGCCAGGAATTTTTTTATGTGAAACCTAACAGGCGACATATGCAAATGGACCTGCTGGTTAAAAACAAATTGCCTTTTGTCATAACCTATAAAGGAGACCAAACAAAATAGCTGTGCTTTGCTGGTGATGAGAGCCAGGTTTTTTAATTAGAAATAGCTTCAAATTAGTCAATATCATTTAGCAAAGTGTTAATCTATTTTGGCAAGACTGGTTCTATATGAGAAAAATGTCCCAAATAGAGACAGTTTGTTTTGTTTTTGGCATGGTTAAGTTATTGTTATACAGTTGTTAAGAGTTTTTGGCCTGATGGTTGCTTTAAGAAGTACAAATTAGGAAAATAAAATATAGGGTTTGTATAACAGGGTAGAACGACTTCTAATTTGATTGGTTCTGTATTAAAGGGTTTGTAAATTATCAATCATCATTAAAAAGCGTCCTTTAGTTCTACCCTTTCTTCTTTTTTACACTTAAGTATTATGTAAAATAAATTTTCAATTTAAGTGAATTTTGATCTCACAACAAGAACTCCGGGATTAACAGTATAAAAAAACCGTTCATCAACATGAACGGTTTTAAGTTTTACAAACCACTTCAAAAAAGCGTACTGAAAAAGTAGAACCATACAACTATGGATCACCAACAGTATTTTAATATTCTTTTGATCTAGCGTCCTTATGTAAAAGTACAACAATATTAGAGAATGTTGCAGTGCCTAGAATAGATTCCGTTTATTTAACGAATGTTATCAGTTTTTATGAGGTTGCTTATAAGAAATCAATACGTTTCAATACTGAAAGCCCTTGTAGTATCAGTGTTTAATTCAGAAATGGGCGTTTTTTTCAAAAGCATATTTTTCCCTAACAGATCTTCAGAAAACTGGTTGTTAATCAATTTAATCTGTTTACAATACTCGAAAGTGAAAGTGTAGTGCCTGTTGTGATAAGGTTCAAAATCATAACTTCGGGTTATGGTGTTGTTGCTAAAAGATAATCCTTCAACAGATAAGGCATAAAGAATTGGGTAATCAAATGGGTGAAAGTGGTTGTGCTCAATTCGTATGTTTTGATGAAATCTCTTACTTTTTTCACCAATAGATGGAATAATGGGATAGATGGAAATAATGCCCTCGCAAAATTGGTATGAACTTGTATTACACAATGATGTGAAGGTATTATTTTTAATGAGTACATCAGTTACGGCACCTGTTTCAAACCATTGGTTGGCATCACCGGCAATAAGAATGGCACTGCCACTTGATTCGAATGTATTGTTCTCAATCAGTACTTTTCCCGGAGTAGAAACAAGAAGTCCGCGAGCCCTGCAATTTTTGAAGTTATTATTGGTAACCGTTAGATTGGGAGTCCAGGTTAAGTTTTCCAGAGCATCGCCAGGATTTACACTTAACGGAAGCTCATTCTCCAACTCAAGAATAAAAGTTTCGTTGTCAAGGGGTTTGAAAGCTTTTGTGCTATTTACTCCCAGCAAGGTCATTGTATTGTTTTCAATCAGGCTTATTTTGTCGCCTCTACGTGCCCAGTTTAATCCGACACTTTGGTGGTGCATAAATCTGCATTTTACCTCGTTTTTTGAAACTATTTCCTGAATCTGAACACTAGTGCCATGCACATTAATCGGATCGTCCATTAAGCCTTGGAAAGTGCAGCTGTTTACAACAATTTCTCCGGAACAGTTAGATACCTGCAGTCCATCATCGCCTCCGCCAAAATAGCGTCCTTTGGCTCTGTTTGGAATGGCCTGGTAACGGTTAAAAGTGAGGTTTTTACTGTATTGAGCCAAAATACCCAGACCAGTAGCATGGTAAAGTCGCAAGTTTTGAATGGTAATGTTTGATGATTCGTTAATAAAAACTCCGGAATGTGTGCGTGCTGCATGGCGCAAAACAAGAAAGTTTCCAACCTGGGGTTTTCGTTTAAAGTTATAATGTAATCTTAAAATTCCGGGCATGGTTGGCTCGGCGTGATAGTCTTGCCAGTTTTCCCCCAAACATCCCTCGTCTCCCGTTTGTGGAACAATATACCTGCCCTTTCGGTCAAACTCCATGGTTCGCGTCCATGCATTTTCCTGTTTGTTGCTACCATAAAAGAACAATTTGCCCTCGCGTAAGGTGTACGGCGATTCTTTGGGATTTAAGCCAATATCCATATAATGTTCGTTTATTCGCAAAACCTCGGCCTGTGCTATTAATGGTTGGTCCCAATCAATGCTCACATTTTTTAGCGTAATATTCTGGCAGTTGTTAAAGGTAAATGGCTGCATTTCTTCGTGAAAAATTAGCTGACTTCCTCTACCATCAATTACCAGGTTTTTAATATCTTCAAAATGAAAAGCACAAACTTTGGGGTTTTTATCGCTTGTGTTCGATTCAAAATATTCTTTTCTAATACATCCATCGGGGTAAAAATGATAGGTTCCGGTTGAAAATACCAACACCTTTGGCTGATCATTCTTTAAATCATCAAGTGCCTTGTAAAAATATTTAATGGCATTTCTTTTTTTAGTTTTATACAATCCATAATCTTTTAGAAAAATATAGGTGGTATCGTTTTTGGCTACCGAGCCAACGGTTTGAAATGTGATGCCAAACACCAGCCCTAAAATGTAAATTAAACTGAGTTTCATTGTTGATGGTTGTTTTAGTGCAAGATACTATTTTGTGGTTTTTCCTTCGTATAACGATTGAAAAACTTCATCTACAGGCTCCCATAACTCAATTTTATTGTTTTCAGGATCGAGTATATGAACAAATTTGCCGTATTCAAAAGTTTCAATAGTATCGCATATGATTACCCCTTCTTTTTGTAATTTGTCTACCAGTTGTTCAATGTTTTCTACGCGGTAGTTGATCATAAATTCTTTTTCCGAAGGCTCGAAATAAGTCGTGTCTTCTTTAAATGGACTCCATACTGAGTAAGCCTTTTGGTCGGGTTTCTCCGATTTGCGAAACTCAAAAACAGAACCGTACTCATTCGTAACCAAGCCCAGGTTTTTTTGATACCATTCTTTCATTTTATCTGGATCTTTTGTTTTGAAAAAGATGCCTCCAATACCAGTAACTTTCTTCATTTTTAAACTGTTTTTTATAAAAGTAGCGTAAGGTCTAATTGGTTCAAAATATGAGTTTAAATCTTACGGAAAAGTAATAATCTAAAATCCATTACCTGCGAGCCGGGTATATCTGTTGCGTGCAGGGTTAATTTGTTTCTTCCCTGCTCCAGATAAATACTCCCTATTTTCTTGCGTTGAAACGCTTTAACATACCCTTCCATGCGCGGATAAATATCGTCTTTATTCAACAGCGAAGACTCAAATGCTTCATTAATTTGAAATTGGAGTGTTGATTGTTCACAGCTTAATAATAGTGTGGATCCAACATCTTGCAGAGGGCAGGTGTAGAACAATTCCACTTCATAGTTACCGCTGCGAATAATTTCGGTATCAAAAGTAATTTTATCAGTTGTAGCTATCCAGTTTGTAAAATAGGTGCTGTTTGGGTATTTGTTTGATCGGGTTATATTGCCATACCCAATGCCATCGCGTGCAGGAAGTTGGGTGATTGGCATACTCGGGTGTCCAATGGGGAAGGGGCGTGGTGAGTCTGCATCGAGTTCGGAAAGAACCTGTAGATTCCAATTGTTTTTTGCTGTAACAAGTTGATTATGAGTGTCGGGGAATGAATCGGCCACGTTCAGTGTTTGGCCGGGATCATTTTTCATATCGAACAGTTTATTGTCGGCATCCAATCGGAATTGCTGATTTCGCAGGCTTGTTTGCCCATTCCAATAGCTAAAAATGTTGCGATTGGGCCACTGTGGATTTTCATTGTAGAGCAAGGGTTTTAGAGAGACTCCATCAAGTGGTTTTGTGTGAATTGTTTCAATTTTAGCCAAATCAATAAGTGTGGGTAAAAGATCGATGCCACCGGCTATGGTGTTGATGTTCGTGTTGCCCTTTAATTTGCTTTCCCAGGTAATTATCATTGGCGAACGTACGCCTCCTTCGTCTGTCGAGCCTTTTTTCCCTTTCATGCCATCGTTCCACCGCCAGGCATTGGGGCCGTTATCCGATAAAAAGACAACAATTGTATTTTCTGTTAATTGCAGTTCTTCCAGTTTGTCAGTAATTCTACCCACATTCCAGTCTATATTTTCACACATGGCCAGTGCTGCCCGGGTAAAATCGACAGCTTCTTTTTCCGGACTATGATAAAAAAGCTCCAGTTTTTTGTTTTTAAATCTGTTCCAGTATTCCTGGGGCACTTGCATTGGCGAGTGTGGTGTGTTAAATGGCAGGAATAAAAAGAAGGGTTTATTTTTATTTTGTTCGATAAAATTAAGTCCGTGATTGGTAAAGTCGTCAATAATAAATCCGTTTCCCTGCACAATTTCTCCATTATGTTCCAGCATTGGGCTGTGGTAATTGCCCCAGTGTCCGGAGCAAAACCCGTAAAAATCATCAAATCCCCGCGAGTTCGGATGATAGGGAGCTTGCATTCCATTGTGCCATTTACCATAGGCTGCCGTAGCGTATCCTGCAGCTTTAAAAAGTTCGGCAATGGTTGTCTCGTCAGTGTCGATACGTTCGCCACCGGTGCTGGTGCTCCATACACCACTGCGAACATGATAGCGGCCCGTGAGTATTTCGGCGCGCGTTGGCGAGCATACCGGACAAACATTGAAGCGCTCGAAAGTAATACCTCTCGTGGCCAGTTTATCAATATTTGGTGTGTGCAAATTTGTGTTTCCATTGCAGCTCAAATCGCCCCAACCCTGGTCGTCGGTTAAAATTATAATTACGTTTGGTGGCTTTACAGACGATTTTTGCACGCACGCGGATAGAAGAAAAGAAACGAGAAGAAGGAATAGATAATTTCTCATGGCAGTTGGTTTTTGCAAGAGTAAAATTAGGTATTCCTTTTGTTAAACCTATCTTCCCGGTTTAAAATTCTATAGCCTCAAAATTTACAGGATATTTTTAATGGCTGAAATATTTTGAATTTTTAGCCAGTTCGGATGTTCTTCTTTTTCAGTGGTTTTTTCGTGTTCCCATAAAATATGGAAAGGAACATGAATTCCGTAAGCTCCTAATTCAAGAAGCGGTTCGATATCTGATTTGTATGAATTTCCTATCATTAAAAAATCTTCAGGAAGAATGTCGAGGTGAAGAAGTAATTTTTTGTAATCATCGGGCTGTTTATTGCTCATTACCTCTACATGATGGAAGAAATGTTCCAGATTTGATTTTTTAAGTTTTCTTTCCTGATCAAGCAAATCTCCCTTGGTGGCAATAATTAGTTTGTAACCTTTTTGGTGCAGATAGTTCAGCACATCTTCAATTCCATCAATAAGTTCAACTTTTTGATTGATTTGTGATTTCCCCAATTCTATAATCCGTTCAATAATCGATTGAGGGACGGTATTGCCCGAAATTTTCAAGGCAGTTTCAATCATAGATAAAACAAAGCCTTTGGTGCCATAACCATATTCTTCAAGGTTATTCATTTCGGTGGCATATAATTCTTTCATGGTTTCATCCGAAGTTGAAAAATCCGAAAGTAGTTCGCAAAATTTCTTTTCGTTCTCCCTGAAAAACGTTTCATTTACCCACAAGGTGTCATCAGCATCAAAGCCAACTACTTTAAAATTGGTTTTCATTGTTTTTGTGCGTTCTGTTGTGTTTTAAAGCGCTAAATTAACAACCGTAATTCCGGCACCTCCAAAATCTACATGCTCATCTTTATAATTGCGTACCATTGGTTCCGAACGCAAATAATCGCGAATACTTTGTTTTAAAATACCATGGCCTTTACCATGAAGAATGCGCAACTGGCTTACTTCAAACATAATGGCTTCATCAATAAATTCGGTAATTTTACCAATGGCTTCTTCTACGCGTTGTCCTCTTATATCAATTTCGGGCTTAAATGATAATCGTTTTTGCGAGAAACTTTCAGTAAGAACCGAGGCTCGCGAACCACGGTTTTTGTCGAGTTTCTTGGCCTCGTTATTACTAATTCGTTCAATATTTTTACGAGGCATGGTCGTCATTAACTGGCCAAACGCCACCACTGCATTTTTCTCATTCAGCTCAATAAGGTCGCCAATAGTATCCTGACCTTTAATGCGAACCTTGTCTCCGGGACGCATTTCAATACTTTTTTCCAGCTTTTCTTTTGATACGGGTTTTTTAAACTCGTCGGGCCTACGTTTATTTCGGTGCTCTTCCCGGCGCTGAAGTTGTTCCATTTTTTTTGAAATTTGAGTGTCATTCCCCGTAACTTTGCGGTCAATGTCTTTTTTCAAATCGCCCAATTGAGCACGCGCACGTTTTGTTTTTTCTTTATCGGCCTGCGCCTTTTTTATTTCCTGAATCGTATTTTCAATTCGTTTATTCACGCCTTTTAGCAAGGCATCGGCCTCTTCCTTCGCTTTTTTTAGAATTTCTTTGCGTTGTTTCTTAATCTCCTGTAACTCGGTTTCGTATGTTACAGCCGTATCGTCCAATTTTTTCTCCACTTTGCGAATTTTCATGCGTTTGGTTTCCCAATATCGTTTATCGCGGTTAATCTGTCGCAGGTTTCGGTCAAAATCAATGTGGTCTTTGCCAACTTTTTCTGTTGCTTTGTCTAAAATATCTTCCGGGAGCCCAATTTTTCGGGCAATTTCAAATGCAAAGGAGCTGCCCGGTTTTCCAATATCCAGTTTAAAAAGTGGATTCATATTCTGTGCATCATAAAGCATGGCACCGTTGATAATGCCATCTGCCGAAGAGGCAAAGTGTTTCAGGTTGGTATAGTGGGTGGTAATAACTCCAAAGGTGCGAATCTGAGTAAGTTTGTCGAGAATAGATTCGGCAATAGCCCCACCCAGCATAGGCTCGGTTCCTGTTCCAAATTCATCAATTAAAACCAGTGTTTGTTCGTTGCAATTGCGCACAAAATGCTTCATATTCATTAGGTGCGAGCTATAGGTACTCAGGTCGTTTTCCAGCGATTGTTCATCGCCAATATCAATAAAAATTTGATTGAAAACTCCTGTTTTACTGGCTTCGTTAACCGGAATAAGTAGTCCGCATTGCAGCATGTATTGCAGTAGCCCGGTAGTTTTTAAACAAACAGATTTTCCGCCTGCATTGGGACCGGAAATCAGTAAAATATGACGCTCGTTGGTCAATTTAATATCAAGTGGAACAATTTTCCGTTTTTCTTTTTGTAAGGTTTTAAGAAGTAGCGGATGAATGGCATGGTACCATTCAATAACCGGGGTGGGGTTAAATTCGGGGCGTATTGCATCAAATTCTACCGCCAGCATTGCTTTGGCTCGAATAAAATCAATTTCACCCAAAAAATCGTATGAAAATGAAAGTTCATCGAGGTAGGGACGGATATCGTTGGCAAAGGTGGTAAGTATTTTTATAATTTCCCGTCGTTCAGCATATTCCAGTTCCCGTATTTCATTGTTCATTTCAACAATCTCGTTGGGCTCAACATACGATGTTTTTCCTGTTGCCGATTCGTCGTAAACAATCCCTTTTAGTTTGCGCTTATTGGCTGCTGCTACCGGAATTACAGCTCGTCCGTCGCGAATTGAAACTGCTGCATCATCTTCAACCCAGCCATCTTTTTGGGCTTGCTTAAGTATGGCATGAAGCCTTTTCGACATGCTTGATTGCATGTTTAAAATGCTTCTTCGTATTTGCGACAGTTCCGGCGATGCATTGTCTCTGATCTTACCAAACTTATTGATGATGACTTCAATTTTATCATAGATATAAGGAAAAACCTGAACTTGCGAGGTTTTTTGTTTAAGAATGGGAAATACCTCTTCGTCTTGCTTATTAAAGAAATTTACAATGGCACGTACCGATTCCAGCGATCGTTTTAAATCGAATAACTCAGCGGGCTCGAGAAAACGACCCTCCAATCGAATTTTTTGCAGGGCATCACGCAAATCATAAAAATGTGTTGCCGGGAAGCTGTCGAATTCACGAACAATTCTGCAGAATTCATCTACTTCGTTTAATTGCTGTAAAATGGTTTCATGCGATGTTTGAAATTGCATTTCCGCTACCCATTCGCTTCCCATGGTGCTGATGCACTTGTTGTTAAGTAGTTCGCGAATGCGGTCGAAACCGATTTTTACCTCAAAATTGTGTGGGTATATGTTTTGCATAGCTTTCTGTAAAATAAACTGCAAAAATAGAGAAATTTGTTGAGCATGCCCAGCATGAGGCCGTGCTATGTATTGCTTGCAGGTGCTTAATTACTTTGATGGGGGCTGGGACTTGATGACAAAGCATGTTTACTGAGTCGGAGTACGAGGTGCTTAATTTTAGTCCGGTTATACGTGTAGCTTATGTGTATCAAACCATCGCGGCTTTGGATGATACAAGGATAGCTAAATTCTCCCTCCGTTTCATTTTCCAACTGCAGAATACTTTTCCACTCCTTTCCATCTGCAGAAAAATACAAGTCAAGCTGGTTTCTTCCTGCTTCCCACGATTTGCCACTTTTCATCGGATTATTAACCAATAATTTTGCTCCTGAAAATAAGTTTGTTGCATCAATGCCCGAATTCGGATGCCTGATGCTTGTTGCCTGCACTACCGACCAGGTCAATCCTTCATCTTCCGACCAGCTTTCCATTATTACATTTTGATTACTGCGAAGCAAGGCCTGAATACGATTATTGGGGTAAAGCAATAAGGTTGGCTGTATAGCTTTTACTGAATCGGGCGATGGGATATTTATCTTTTGCCAGCTTAAACCATTGTCAGTCGACCTTTCGATATGTGATTTCCACAGTTCGTGGTTGGGTTCGGTGCTTGATGGACTAAGAATAACTCCCGAAGGTAAACGAACAGGCTTATTGCGAATTGGGCCTAAAATTCCTTTTGGTAATTCTTGCGGCTTTGTCCATGTAATTCCTTCATTATCAGAATTCATAAACAATCCCCACCAATCATTCGGGCTTGGTCCAGCTTTGTAATAAAGGGTAATTAGTGTATCATTATTTCTAAAAAGTACCGGATTCCAGGTTGGGTATCTTATGGTATCTGTTTTCCCATCAGCCACCATTTGCGGCTTGCTCCAGTTATTGTTCTCAAATACCGAGGTATAAATGCTCACGTTGGGGTGACGCTCGTACGGGCCTCCAAAAAATGACAAAAGTAAACCTTCGTTGGTTTCAATTATCGAAGAGGCATGGCATTGGGCATATTGCGTGGTATCGAAAATATGATACTCGGCCAACAGTTGAGCACTGATGTCATAATTTTTTGCTTGTTGTTGGCAACCGATTAAAAGTATCGCGAAACAGGTAATTAGAAATGCAACTTTTTCCATCCGTTTAAAAATGTCTGTTTCCTGTGGTAACAGGTATAACCCGAGATAAATCTTAATCTTTCACGTTGGTGTAGTTTGAGTGCTAAAATTCATGTTCTTTGAGTACTGCTAACCTTTTGGCACCTTTTCTCCGGGGAAACGCCTGGCGTATTCTTCCCAAAACAGTTTTACCTCGCTTTTCATTTCTTTTGAAAGGAAAAGGATTCCGATGAGGTTAGGGATGGTCATTAAGGCGATGGTGATACCTGAAAGTGTCCAAACAATCGTGGTATCGGTAAAAGAGGCCAGAAAGAAGCCAATAACATAAATGAGCCTGTACCAAACCACTCCTTTCACGCCTACCAAATAGGTAACTGCTCGTCCGCCATAGTACGACCAGCTTATTGCAGTAGAAAAGGCAAACATAAGCAGGCCAATGGAAACGATGTACTTGCCCGATTCTCCAAACCAACTGCGGGTAAAAGCAATGGTGGTAAGTGGTGCACTGTGCATTAATGATTTACCGGAGATTGTAAGTCCGTTTTGTTTGCCAATTTTTCCGTTTTTAACAGTGATATCTCCATTGTACGGCTGGTTGTTCACAAACACTTTTACCTCTTCGGCTACAGAACGGGCATGAAAAAACGTGGGTTGATTTTGAATTACTCCGTTAACAACGGTTAGTTTGCCGTTAAAGGTTTTCAGTTCCTCTTCTCCGGCCAGGTAATTAAACAGTTTTTTTCTGTCCGTTTCATTTTGATCAGAATAACTTCCTTCAAGAATTACGAGGTCGGCATCCTGGAATTTATTTTCGTGTTTTTCCGTCCACACACCGGAAGAAAGCAAAACCAAACCTGTTAACGTACAGATTATTATGGTATCGATAAATGGCTCAAGCAAGGCTACCAAACCTTCAGAAACCGGTTCGTGAGCACGGGCAGCGGCGTGTGCAATTGGTGCCGACCCTTGTCCGGCTTCGTTCGAAAACAGTCCGCGATTTACCCCCCGGTTAAAAGCAAAGGCAATACTGCCGCCTAAAAAGCCACCCATGGCAGCCGTTCCGGTAAACACGTCGCCTACAATTGCGCTTATTGATGGGATTATATTTTCGTAGTTGAAAAGAATTACTGCCAATGCTCCTAGAAAATAAATAATGGCCATTAAAGGTACCAGGCGCGAGGTAACTTTTGCAATTCGTTTAATACCACCAATAATAACCAGCCCAAGCAGCACGGCCAAAACACCACCGGTAAGCATGTGGTTTATTCCAAAAGTCTCGAAAAGCGAATTGGAAATACTGTTTATTTGTGGCAAGCTTCCGGTGCCAAAGGATGAAAGAATGGTGGCCACTGCAAATAATCCCCCCAAAAAAGTACCGGTTTTTATTACATTGTCGCCAATGGTTATGTTCAGCCTGTTTTTCATAAAATACATGGGGCCACCGGCAATTGAACCATCGGCTGCTTTTTCGCGGTATTTATGCGATAAGGTAACTTCAACAAATTTTGTGGTCATACCAACAGCAGCGGTTATCAGCATCCAAAAAAGAGCAGCCGGCCCTCCAAGGTGAATGGCAAGGGCTACACCTGCAATGTTGCCCGTTCCAACGGTGCCCGAAAGTGCAGTAGTTAATGCCTGAAAATGAGAGGTGTCGCCTTCATCTCCTTCCTTGTCGAATTTCCCCCGAACAATGCGCAACGAGTGTTTCAGGTACCTAAACTGGGGAAATTTTAAATAGACGGTAAAGAAAATTCCGGTTCCGAGCAGTAAAAAAACGAACCATTGAGAACCGCCAATGTGGCCATCAATTAAAGAGAGGATATCGTTGAGCTTGTTCATTGTTTGCAAATATTTTATGAGATTTTCAGAAATTGAGCTAAAAATAGTAATACTCGCCAATTTGTTAAAAAATGAGGAATTTTATTTTTAAAATGTTATTAAATGGTGAGATTAATCATCTTTGGCGGCTAATTGTAGAGAACTACCAGTACCCCCCCCCGTTTTGTTTATTACTTTTTTAATTTCTTTTCGTTTAATACTGAAACCAATTAGATTTTCTCGTAATTTCGCATAACAATATTTAAACAATTAGCCATGTTACCAAAATTTTTATTAGCCGACAATTCAATGGAAACACCGGATACTATTTTCGTTGTTCATACCGAAACTCCCCGTTTTATTGTTGAAGCAGATATTGATGATTTTTGGAATAACCAGGAGGTGCACTGGATTGATGGAGAACCCGGTGACGAAAACCTGATTGCTGAATTAGTAGAGGCAGCAGAAGAGTTTTTGGAAAAAGAATTTGAAAACGAAGAATTGTTGGCAGAAGACGACGATTAGTGCAGTTGCAACGAGGCCAGTGAAAGTGGATTGTAACAAAAATCATTAGCCTGAATTATGGCCACCAACCGTTTATATCGGTCCCGAAATAGGGTTTTGGGAGGAGTGCTCGCAGGAATAGCCGAATATTTTGCGATTGACGTTATCCTGGCTCGGGTTATTTATGTACTTCTGTCGCTATTCTCTGCAGGATTTCCTGGTTTATTGGTTTACATTATTTGTTGGGCTATAATTCCTGAAAAACCAATTGAAATGCAATAATCTACTGTTCAACTCCTTTTAGGGAAAGTTGAATACGTTTACGTGCCACGTCAACTTCTTTAACTTTTACTTTAATGTGCTGGTGAAGCTTTACAATTTCATTCGGATCGGAAATAAACCGATCTGCCATTTCGGAAACATGAATTAAGCCGGATTCTTTTATTCCCACATCAACAAAGGCTCCAAACTTGGTAATGTTGTTTACAATTCCGGGTAACACCATTCCAACCTGTAAATCACTGATGCTAAAAATTCCATCAGCAAATTCAAAAACTTTTATTGCTTTGCGCGGATCACGGCCCGGTTTTAAAAGTTCTTTTTTGATGTCGAGCAAAGTTGGTAAACCTATATCAGCTGTTATATACTTCTGAAAATCAATTTTCGACACCAATTCTTCATTTCGCACTAAATCGCTCACTTGGCAGTTTAGGTCTTTCGCAATTTGTTTTACGATTTTATATGATTCAGGGTGAACTCCCGAATTGTCGAGTGGGTTTTTAGCATCCGGTATACGCAAGAAACCTGCGGCCTGCTCAAAAGCTTTTGGCCCCATTCTGGGAACTTTTTTCAGCTCTTCACGCGATGTAAACATTCCTTTTTCTTTTCGATAAGAGGTTATGTTTTCGGCCAACTGTGGCCCCAATCCCGAAATGTAGGTTAGCAGATGTTTGCTGGCCGTATTCAGGTTAACACCAACAGCGTTAACACTCAGTTCAACAACCGAGTCGAGACTGCTTTTCAGCTTCTTCTGATCCACATCGTGCTGGTATTGCCCAACCCCAATACTTTTCGGGTCTATTTTAACCAGCTCTGCCAAGGGATCCATCAGGCGGCGACCAATTGAAACGGCTCCTCTTACGGTCACATCATATTGCGGAAATTCCTGCCGGGCAACCGATGAGGCTGAATACACCGAAGCGCCGTCTTCGCTAACAACATAGATTCGAAGTTCGCGATTGAAACGCAGTTTTTTTATAAAATATTCGGTTTCACGACTCGCAGTTCCATTCCCGATTGCAATGGCTTCAATTTGGTACATTTCAACCATTGAGCTTATCTTTTTCGCGGCCATTTTCCGCTCTTCCTGTGGTTTGTGCGGATATATATTTTCGTTATGAAGTAAATTGCCCTGCTCATCGAGGCAAACAACTTTGCATCCTGTTCGGTAACCCGGGTCAATTGCTAATGTGCGTTTTTGCCCGAGTGGAGGTGCCAGCAATAGTTGCTTTAAATTATCGGTAAAAACTTTTATCGCTTCAGCATCTGCTTTTTCTTTTGCTAAGTTAGCAAATTCTGTTTCCATTGATGGTTGAATCAGGCGCTTCAAACTGTCTTTTACCGCCACGGCAACCTGTTCAGAGCTGCTATTGTTTCCTTTTACAAAGAAACGTTCCAGGTTTTCCAAAACACGATCTTCGTCCGGCGAAATTGAGATTCTGAGAAATCCTTCATTCTCACCACGCCGCATGGCCAGCAAACGATGAGAAGGGCATTTCTTTAAGGGTTCGCTCCAATCAAAATAGTCGCGAAACTTGGCCGCTTCTTCTTCCTTTCCTTTTACAAGCTTTGATGTAATGTAAGCTCCCAGTTGAAAACCTTTACGAACAATGTTTCGTGCCCGTTCGTTTTCGCTTACCCATTCGGCAATAATATCCCGTGCACCCGAAAGTGCCTCTTCAGCCGAATGTACTTCGTTGCTAATAAATTGGTTAGCTTTGAATTCAGGATCGCGCTCCAGTTGTTTCATAATAATTTTAGCCAGAGGTTCCAGGCCGTTTTCACGGGCCATTGTGGCTTTGGTGCGTCGCCTGGGTTTGTAGGGCAGGTAAATGTCTTCCAGTTCTACAGGGTCAAAGCAATGTTCAATTCTGGCTTTTAATTCTGGTTTTAAAAGCTCTTGTTCGTCAATGGTTTTTAATATGGTTTGTTTACGTTTTTCAAGTTCAGCAAATTTTTCGTTTTGTTCTTTTATTTCCTGAATTTGTACTTCATCCAAACTTCCGGTACGTTCTTTTCGGTAACGCGATATAAACGGAACAGTGGCTCCTTGGTTTAATAACTCGATGGTATTTGTAACCTGTGTTGAATTTAGTTTGAGTTTGTCGGCTATTAGATTTATGATGGCGCTTTGCATTGCTTTGTTTTTATTGAAATGCAAAGGTACTGAAGCAAACATCATTTCAAAAAGAAGGTAAGCGTTAAATTATAAACAAAAAACCACCCGGATTATTCCGAATGGTTTAGAGTTCCTGTATTGTTAGGCTGTTTATTTTTTTACAGTGTAAATATGTTCGCCTGAGTCTTCTGATAATATAACCCGGTATTCTCCCTTTCGCAACGTGGATAAGTTGTAACTTCGATGAATTGCCAGATTTTTTCCGAGATTGTAGCCGTAAATGTGCTCTCCTTCATGGTATATATTTAAAAAAACATGTTTTTGGGTGGTGTTTAAAAACGAAACCTTGAGCCGGTTTTCGTCGAGCTTCATGAAAGGTTCGTACAAATGAGTGGCCTCTTCGGTTGTGATGTTGTTATTTGCTACAATAATTTTATTATTAAGGCTTTGGTTACCATAATTGAAGCAAACCCGGTAGGTGCCATCTTGCAATCCGGGGAAAAAGAACTTTTCGCTGTAGCTTGTATTTTGTCTCTTTGATTTGTGAAAAAAGACTATGTCGTCATTTTCATCTGTTATTGTAACTTCAAAATTACACGGTGTTTTCGATTCAAAATTGAGCAAGGCTGCCTCTTCGCCAATTTGCGAGATATTCATTTTGGGGAGTTCGGACCCGACTGCAAAAGCTGCGGTAAGAACCAGGATGGAGATTGTGATAATGACTGAAATTTTTGTTTTCATGTTGTTTGTTTTTTGGATTAATAATAGTTATTAAAATAAAATACCATTTGGTATTTTATACAATTTACGATTAATCTGCTGAAATCCAATTTTTTTTTAGCCATTAATACCAAATTGACCTCAAAATGCCGCATATAAATTGATTTTATCTCGTTTCTGTTGCGTTAATGATTCCTTACAAGCTATGCTATAATTTTCCACTTTGTACAAATGAAAAGTATTCGGCATATCCAATGCTGCATTTTATAATCAAATTGGCATAAGTCAAAAGCTGGCCTTTTACTAAGTAAGTTGAAAGGAGTAAAAAGGGGGGGCTTAAAAATATTTACATTAGCTTTAAACATAAAAAAAGCGTACTGCTTAATAAAAACAGTACGCTTTCAGGCTGCAAATATTTCTTAAAAACTTAAACCAATTGTAAAGTTCATACACGGAAGTTTTGATGCTTTCTCATTCGGGTTTTTCCCAACACCTTCATTAATGGCTTGCTGCAGGTAGGTGCCCGGATAATCATCGCTTTCTAACTCTGCGCTTAGCGTGTTAAACTCGGCCCCCAGCATAAGAATTCCGTAACGAATGTTCAAGCCGGTTGAAAAGCCAAAATCAACTTTACTTATAAAGAACTCATCAGCGTCATCAATCATATCGTCGTAGTAGGTAACAGCGCCGGTTCCCCAGGCAAAATCTGCCTTGGCACAAATATCAAACTCCAGTTTGTCAACCGGACTGTAGGTAAACGAAGGGCCAATTTTCGATCCGGCACGAAAGATGCCTAAATTGGTATCATAAAAATCATTTTCCGATTTAAAGTTATGGAAAATGGCATAAAGGTAGTCGACATTTATGCCAAAGGCCATGTCGTCTCTATCTAAAATACTTTTGATTAGAAAGATTGAACCCAGTTCAAAATTGGCTCCTGCTTTCGACTCAATTCCGGCATCGTTCCAATCTTGCTTGTCAAGGTCAAAATGTTTCCACGATGGATTGGAGTAGCCAACCCGGAAATAGAATTGGTTCTCAACTTGTTGGGCAAAAATGAATGTAGATAGAAGAAGCAGCGAGAGTGATAGAATAACTTTTTTCATGATGTGTAAAAATTTGAATATATGGTTAAATTACGAGGTTAATTCGGCCTTAACTATTACTTATTTTGCACAAGTTATGATAATCTGCTTAAATATAAAAATAGAAGATGTGCTACTGGTTTTTAACTTTAGGGGTAGAAATAAAAAAACCTTTATCTTTTTGCACTCATTTCCTTTTATCTTTTGCCTTGTTTTTTCTATTTTTGCACCTCATTTTCAAAAAGAAGTAAAAGCATGTTTGAGAATTTAAGTGACAGGCTGGAGAAGTCCTTTAAACTATTAAAAGGGCAGGGGAAAATAACCGAAATCAATGTAGCGGAAACGCTGAAAGATATTCGTCGTGCATTGTTGGATGCTGACGTTAACTTTAAAATTGCCAAAAAATTTACCGACGACGTAAAAGTAAAAGCTTTGGGGCAGGATGTTTTAACTGCCGTTAAGCCCGGGCAAATGATGGTAAAAATTGTAAAAGATGAGCTGGCCCAACTAATGGGCGGTACTTTTACCGATATAGAACTGAAAAATAAACCTGCTGTTATTTTGATGTCAGGTCTGCAGGGGTCGGGTAAAACCACTTTCTCTGGTAAGCTGGCCAATATGCTGAAAAGCAAAAAAGGGCGTCATCCACTGCTGGTTGCAGGCGACGTTTATCGTCCGGCAGCAATCGACCAATTGAAAGTTTTAGGCGAACAAATTGGTGTGCCGGTTTACACCGAGGATGGAAATATGGACCCGGTGAAAATTGCCCAGGCAGCAATAAAGCAAGCCAAAGCTAACGGAAACGATGTGGTAATTGTGGATACCGCCGGGCGTTTGGCAATTGATGAGCAGATGATGAACGAAATATCGGCCATTAAAAAAGCGATAAACCCCGATGAGATTCTGTTTGTAGTAGATTCGATGACTGGGCAAGATGCTGTTAACACCGCCAAAGAGTTTAACGAACGTTTAGACTTTGATGGTGTAGTGCTTACTAAACTCGATGGTGATACCCGCGGTGGTGCGGCGTTATCCATTAGTGCAGTGGTTGAAAAACCGATTAAATTTGTGGGTACAGGCGAAAAAGTTGATGCCCTGGATGTTTTCCACCCCGATCGTATGGCCGATCGTATTTTAGGAATGGGTGATATTGTTTCGTTGGTAGAAAAGGCCCAGGAACAATTTGACGAAGAAGAAGCAAAACGCCTGCAGAAAAAATTACAGAAAAACACATTTAACTTTAATGACTTTCTGAAGCAGATTAACCAGATTAAAAAAATGGGTAATTTGAAAGATGTGATGGGTATGATACCCGGCATGGGAAAGGCAATGAAAGGTATGGATATTGATGATGATGCCTTTAAACACATTGAGGCCATAATATATTCGATGACACCTGAGGAACGCGAAAATCCATCATTAATTAACGGTGGCCGCAGAAAAAGAATTGCTACGGGGTCGGGAACAAATATTCAGGAAGTTAACCGCTTGTTGAAACAATTTAGCGAAACACGGAAAATGATGCGTATGGTATCGCAAGGTAAAAACGTTCAGCGGATGATGGCAGGTATGCAAGGGCAAGGCCGTAAATTTTAATTATATAGAATAGTTCACAAAAAATAATTTGCGCAATGAATTTAATTGACGGGAAAAAAGTAGCTGCTGAAATCAAGCAGGAAATTGCTGAAGAGGTAAAACAAATTGTTCAGAACGGAGGCAAACAACCTCATTTAGCTGCTATTTTGGTAGGGCACGATGGAGGTAGCGAAACTTATGTGGCCTATAAAATTAAGGATTGCGAAGAAGTGGGCTTTAAGTCTTCGTTGATTCGTTATGAAGATGATGTAACCGAAGAAGAATTACTGGCAAAAGTTGAGGATTTAAATAACGATGCCGATGTTGATGGTTTTATTGTACAGCTGCCTTTGCCAAAACATATTTCAGAACAAAAAATTATTGAAGCTATTGAGCCTAAAAAAGATGTAGACGGCTTTCACCCGATAAATGTGGGACGCATGGTAATTGGCTTACCCTCGTTTGTATCGGCAACACCTTACGGTATAGTTGAGCTGATTAAACGGTACGATATTGAAACCAGCGGTAAAAACTGTGTTGTTCTTGGACGAAGCAATATTGTTGGTCGTCCAATGAGTGTGTTAATGTCGCAAAAAGCAATGAATGCTACAGTAACGGTTGCACACAGCCGTACAGCCAACTTAAAGGAAGTATGTGCCAATGCCGATATTTTAATTGTTGCTATGGGTGTGCCTGAGTTTGTAAAAGGCGATATGGTTAAAGAAGGAGCCGTTGTAATTGATGTAGGTACAACCCGGGTAAAATCGGATAAAACAAAATCGGGTTGGAAACTTAAAGGAGATGTCGCTTTCGACGAAGTAGCCGAAAAGTGTTCGTACATAACACCTGTTCCGGGTGGTGTGGGACCAATGACACGTACTTCGCTGCTTTTAAATACTTTGCTGTCTGCCAAAAAAGAAATTTATAAATAGACGAAATAAGCACATAAAAAAAGGAGCATAAATTGCTCCTTTTTTTATACCCTCGTTTTACAGAGCAACTGAAATTGTGTTGGTAGAATTATTATAAATAGCACTTTTTGCCGCGGAATATAGCTGCTTCATGACACATTCTGAATATTTCTCAATTATTTTTCTATTTTTGAAACCTAACTAAGTCCAAAAACCAAAATATTGAAGAATGGAAAGCGGTGATACCAAGGAGGGAGCTAAGTACAAAGACAGCAAATTCAAACAAGAGATTCACTCAAAAGTTATTCGGGCCGGAAAAAGAACCTACTTTTTTGATGTAAAAAGTACCCGAAATGATGAGTATTACTTAACCATTACCGAAAGCAAAAAACGCTTTGGCGAAAATGGAAAGTTTTCGTACGAAAAACACAAAATTTTCCTTTACAAAGAAGACTTCACAAAATTTGTAGAAAGCCTACAGGAAGTGGTTGATTACATTCATGAAGAACAACCGGAAGAAGCTATTGCAGAAGTGGTTGCAGCGAATGAAGAAGCCATTGAGGAAGAGGTAGCTGAGGAAAAAGCAGCTCCGGTAAAAGATTACACCAGCGTTGAGTTTGAAGATATTTAAACGCTAAAGCTTGTTACCCCAATTCACTTAATTCTAACCATCGTAACTCTTTTTCATCGAGTTGCGATTTTATTTGCTCCAACTCCATCGACTTATCATACAATTCATCGTGGTTAAGGTTTCCTGAATTTAGTTCTGCTTCCAGTTTTGTTATTTTTTCCTCCATTTCCGGAATCTCGTTTTCCAATTGCTCAAATTCCCGTTTTTCGTTAAACGATAATTTCCTTTTTCCTGGATTTTTTCCTGGAGCTTTTGACGTATTTTGTGCAGTAACCTTTGTTTCAGCTTTTATTTTTGCCTCCAATCGTGCTTTTTGTTGCTCTTCTTCTTCTACCTTGTTGCGGTACACGGTGTAGTTTCCCGGAAAATCAGCAACTTTTCCGTCTCCTTCAAAAACAAATAGATGGTCAACAATTTTATCCATAAAAAAACGATCGTGAGACACCACAACCACGCAGCCGGCAAACGATTGCAAGTATTCTTCCAATACGTTAAGGGTCATAATATCAAGGTCGTTGGTTGGTTCGTCAAGAATCAGAAAATTAGGATTCTGCATTAAAACTGTGCAAAGGTATAAACGCCGTTGCTCGCCACCACTAAGCTTTTCAATATAGTTGTATTGGGTTTCGGGCGGAAACAAAAAGCGTGTCAGCATTTGCGTGGCGCTCATTTTTGTGCCGTCCTCAAAATAAATATACTCTGCTATTTTCTGAACGGCTTCAATTACTTTTTCCTGCGGATCAAAATTGATTCCTTCCTGTCGGTAATAGCCAAATTTTATGGTTTGGCCAATGTCAATCGAGCCGGAATCGGGCGAAAGTGCTTTCGTTAAAAGATTCAGAAATGTTGATTTTCCGGTTCCGTTTTTACCCACAATACCTACTTTCTCAAAACGTTGAAATTTGTATGTAAAATCTTCGATGAGTTTCACGCCGGGAAATGATTTGGATACTTTATCCAACTCAACAATTTTCTTCCCCAGACGAGCTGATTTTACATTCATTTCAACTTTGTCGTTTCGTACCTGCTGCGAAGCTTTGTCTTTGAGGTCGTAAAACGAATCAACACGGTATTTTGCTTTATGACTTCTCGCTTTTGGCATGCGGCGCATCCATTCTATTTCGGTGCGTAAAAGGTTTTTAGCCTTGGTAATGCTGGCCTTCTGCATGGCTATCCGCTCATCACGTTTTTCAAGAAAATAGGAATAGTTACCCTGATAACGATAGATTTGGTTGTCTTCCATTTCAATAATCTCGTTGCACACACGGTCGAGAAAATAGCGATCGTGCGTAACCATTAAAAGAGTGGCTTTCGTTTTTTCAAGATAGGCTTCAAGCCATTCAATCATTTCCAGATCAAGGTGGTTGGTGGGTTCATCAAGAATTAATAAATCGGGTTGGTTGATAAGCACCTTGGCCAGCGCCAGTCGTTTTTGTTGTCCACCGGAGAGTTCGGCTACTTTTTGTTCCAGAAAATTAATTTTTAACTGGCTTAGTATCTGTTTAATTTCTACCTCGATGCCCCAGGCATTGAGCTCGTCCATTTTTGCCGAAATAGCAGTAATTTCTTCTTGATTGTTTTTTGTTACTGCCAGCTCAAAAGCTTTTACCGTTTTTATTTTTTCGTTATCGCTTTCAAAAATTTCTTCAATAACGGTATTGGCCGGGTTTAAATTAGGGATTTGTTCAAAGTATCCCATTTTTATATCGTTGGTGAGCGTTATTGCCCCTTCGTCAGGTGTTTCTTTTCCGGCCAGTAAGTCAAGCAAGCTTGATTTTCCGGTTCCGTTTTTTGCAATTAAGGCCACTTTGGCACCTTCAAAAACGGTAAAGGAAATATTTTCAAATAGCATGAGTTCCCCCCAGCGTTTCGAGAGGTTTTCAGCTTGTATAAATGGCTTCATGTTTTACGACTTGTTTTCAGAGGCAGCGTTATCTTTTTTTTCTTTAAGTGCTACGCTGTCTTTGTAATCGAATAATAAACTTAAGAAAGTTGGAATATTTTTGGCGGTAGCACTGTTTGGCGAGTTGCTCAAAATGGCAATACCAATGTCTTCTTCGTCGCACAGGGCAATTTCGGCTTTATACCCCAAAACGTAACCACCGTGGTAGGCTACTTCGCGTCCTTTGTAGTCAATAATTCGCCAGCCCAGCGAGTAACGCTTCGATTTTACCTCGCGTCCCCAGCTTCTGAAATAAGTTCGTTTTAATGGAGAGTTTACCTGCGGTGTAAAAACTGTTTGCCGGGCACTGGCATTAAAAACTTCAGAGTTGTCGTCAGTTAAAGTAGCCAGAAAATTGGCCATATCGTTAATACTGGCATTAACTCCGGCAGCCGGAGCTGTGCTGTAATACCTGTCGTTAAGCCGCATGGGTTTGTAGCGGTTGTGCCCCTGGTTATAATGGGGGAAGGCCTTGTTTTTGTTGTTTTTAAAGGCCTCAAAGTTCATTGAAGCATCAGTCATGCCAAACGGAGAAAAAACTTTTTCTTTCATTACTGATTCGAAGCTTTTTTGAGTCTTGGCTTTTGTAATCGGGTCGTAAATACTGTAAACCACATTTTGGTACCCGTAAAGTTCTCCGGGAGGAGCAGTAATATCAACCTGATTCAAGCGTTCAATTATCTTTTCAAGAGGTACCTTGTCTTCCACCATCAGGTCGTAGGCATGCGGAATAAGACCGGAGGTATGGCTGAGCAGATGTCGCACCTTGAGTTGGTCGGTACATTCTTTATCTTTCAATTCAAAACCAGGAATGTAATCAACTACTTTATCGTCGAGTTTTATAATATTCTCATCATCCAGAATTCCTGCGAGTACACCGGTTACCGATTTTGATACCGATGCAAGACGAAAAACCGTGTTGGCATTAACCGGAGCTTTTTCGCCAGCTTTTCGCACTCCAAAACATTTTACCAGGGCAACTTTACCTTTGTAGGTTACCACTGCAGCAGCACCAACGGTACCTGATTGTTTTAAATTTTGTTCAAGAATACTGTCGAATTGAGCCAGGGTATTTTCAATCTCAACAAGAGGATTGTATTCTGTTTCTTTTTTTGTAACAGCCTGTGTTTCCTTGTCTTTTGTTTTTTTTGCACTAACAAAAGACTGTAATTTCAGTGCTAAAACAGCCACCCCAACAATAACAACAGCAACGTAAATTCTTCTTCTCAAAACGTAATCTCCTTCACAATTTGAAACAAAAATAAGATTTATCTGATTGATTTGCAGGTGATGGCTTAATTTCGTCTTATTTTTTATTCACCATTATAATTTAATAACCTGCCAAAAGAAAAAGCCGGTCTCCACCGGCTTTTATACGTCTGTTTAATTAATACTTAAAATCATTTCTATAAAAGGGGAAGAAATGATACCTAAGCTATTGTTTTAATAAGACAGAATATTATCGTTTTTGTTACACCTGCGATGAAAAAAAATCGATTATTTTTGAAAAAAATGAAACAACCAAGATTATTAGTGTTCTAAACTACATAAACTAGAATGATTAAAATTCATGGTGAATTCCATCTGTTACGATGGGAAATAGTAAATTTTATACCGATGGAATAATGAGAAAGAAAGAACTCTTTGCATATATTATCGATTATTTTGAAACGACCATGCCAATTGCTGAAACAGAACTGGACTATGGTAATCCGTTTGAATTAATTGTTGCTGTAATCTTATCGGCACAATGTACCGATAAGCGCGTAAACCAGATTACTCCAGACTTGTTAAAGCGCTTTCCTACGCCACAAAAAATGGCAGAAGTTGAACCTGCCGAGGTGTTTGATTATATTAGGAGCTGTTCTTATCCGAATAACAAGGCAAAACACCTGGTGGGTATGGCCAACAAGTTGCTAGAATTGTTTAATGGAGAGGTGCCAAGCGATGTTGACGATTTACAAAAATTACCCGGTGTTGGCCGAAAAACTGCCAATGTGATTGCCTCTGTGGTTTATAATAAACCAGCTTTGGCGGTTGATACCCATGTTTTTAGAGTGGCAGCCCGTATTGGTTTAAGTACCAACGCAAAAACACCACTGGCTACCGAGCAGCAATTAATGAAATACATTCCGGAAGAATTGGTGCCTAAAGCCCATCATTGGCTTATTTTACATGGACGATATACCTGCCTGGCCCGCAAACCAAAATGCAGTAAATGCGGTTTAACTGATGTTTGTAAGTTTTATAAAAAGGAAGTTAAATCGGGCGCACAGGCGGCATCCTGATTGTGTTAGCTTTTGTGGTAAAACGAATTTTTTTTACTTCGCACTCAGCGTTTTTGCGGTAGTTAGAATTAACTCCCACGCATTTTTTACATGTTTTTCCTCCATGTGGGTTTGCCCAAAGTTCATGCGTAAAACAAGCTGGTCGTTAAGTTTTGTATGGGTAAAATAAATCTTACCACTGTCGTTTATCGTGTTCATTAAAAGCATATTAAACGCATCGCCGGCCTTGTGCTTAAAACAAACCAGGTTCATTACAGGCTTAACAACAACTTCAAAGTCATCCGATTCATCTACCCACTTTTCAAATTCTCGGGCCAGGCGCACGTGTTCGCGAATAAGCTGCTGAAGCCCCTCGATTCCGTAATGCCTGATAACAAACCATAGTTTTAAGGACCTAAAACGCCTGCCCAGTTGAATGTGCCAGTCGCGGTAATCAAAAACTTCACCGGTTTCGGTGGCTTTGTTTCGCAGATATTCCGGTAAAATGGAGAAGGTATTGATGAGTTCTTGTCGGTTGGCTACCCAAAAAACATTACAATCAAAATTGGTAAACATCCATTTGTGCGGATTAAAACTGTAACTATCTGCCAGTTCAACGCCAATAGCCAGGTGTCTGAATTCGGGGCAAAGCATTGCCGTTCCCAACGAGGCAGCATCAACGTGAAACCAGCATTTCTCTTTCTTGCAAATCTGTCCGATTTCCGGAAGTGGGTCAACTGCAGTTGACGAAGTGGTACCAATTGAACCACAAACAAAAAACGGCACCAGTCCGTTGGCTTTATCCTCCTTAATTTGTTGGTGGAGGAGATGCGCTTGCATGGCAAAATTTTTGTCAACATCAATCAGTCGAAGATTGTGTTTGCCAATGCCGGCTATTTTTATGCCTTTCTCAACTGAAGAATGCGTTTGTGTTGAAACGTATGCTACCAATTTTTCTTTCAGTCCATTTATATTGGATGCAAAGTTTGTGGCCCGCTCGCGTGCTGCAATAATGGCCGTAAGTGCAGCGGTAGAAGCGGTGTCCTGAATAACACCACCTCCGGTTGATGTGGATTTAAACTGTGCCGGCATTTGCATCATTTCAGCCAGCCAGTCAAGCACCCTGATTTCCAGTTCTGTTGCTGCCGGACTTGTTGCCCAAAGCATACCCTGCACTCCAAGTCCAGATGAAACAAGGTCGCCTAAAATGGAAGGAAACGACGTATTGGCGTTAAAATATGCAAAGAAGTTGGGCGATTGCCAATGTGTTATTCCGGGCATAATTTTTTCATCCAGATCGCGTATAATTTCATCAAATGGTTCGCCACTGGCGGGTGCCGCCTTGGGTAATTTATTTAATAGCTCGCCGGGTTTCGATTGCGACATTACCGAATAGTTTTCAATCTGTTCGTAATAGTCTGCAATCCAGTCGATTATTTTTTTCCCTTCTTCACGGAACTGTTCCGTACTCATGTGAAATTTCTCGCTCTTCACCATTTTGTTATTTTAATTTGGACGATTAGAATGATGGGATTATTATTTTACTTCAAAGGCCTTGTAATTTTCAATAAAATCTACTTCGGTTTTGTTAACGCTTTTTACTTCCGAAAGGGGAGGCCCTACCCAAAGATAGTCAAGCAGTGTGTTTATGGCAGCCTCGTTGCCTTGCGCCAGTACTAAAACTCCACCATCGAGGGTGTTTCTCACCCAGCCTTTTATATTTAGTAATTTGGCTTGTTGTAAAGTATAAAACCTAAAGCCAACGCCTTGCACCCTTCCTGAAACTTTTATTTCGTATTGAACCATCTTTCTAACTTTGTGAACGAAGGTAAAAATAATAAGAAATATGATTTTCTTTTTGGGAAGCAAATAGTTCGTAAAATCTTGTTCTGTTATTTTTATTTCTGCTTAAATGCTTCCACATTTTCGGGTTGAATTAACGCCCATATGGAATAAACACCAATGCCTGTCCCGATAGGAAAACTAAATAAGTTTAATACTGAAAGGACCAGGGTTAAAATACGTGCCCATTCTTTTCTTTTGAGCAGTCCGATTCCGGCCAATAGGCCTGGCAGGCTTACGATGGCGGCAAATACCATCACAACATTGGCAATAATTGAAAGTACAAATTCTGCTTCGTGCTCGTTAACAAAATCGCCAATTACGTGAAACAGAACAAAGAAAACTGAGGCGAGGATTAAGCCTAAAATGCTGTACGCAATTTGCAAGGTGGCAACTACATTAATGTGTTTTTGCATAACTTTTTTGTTTTTTGTTTTTCTGAATTTACGAAAACGAACGTCGAGCACTGTAAACTTTTAGACCAACCACAACATTTTGTCGCTAAATTGGTTATTTATATGGGATTAATTAATTGGAAAACTGTATTTTTGCAGCTCAAAATTTTTTGAAAGAGAGAAGAAAATGGAAATTTTAAAATTGGTTTTATTGGCAATTGCCTTGCTCGGCATAGGATTGTTTGGTATGGCAGTCAGGATTGTTTTTCTTAAAGGAGGAAAGTTCCCGAATACCCACGTAGGCGCGAATAAACATTTAAAGAAAAACGGCGTTTACTGTGCCACCACACAAGATAAATTGGCACAACGCAAAGCACGCAAAGAATTAGCATTTAAAAAACTAAGTTTTGCAACAGATACAGAAGCCGGTAAGTAACCGGCTTTTTTTATGCTTTTAATTTACCAATAAGCTGCTGAAGCCTTCCGACATGTACACTTGGTTTTCACCCGATTCGTCGGCATAAATAAAATAAATTTCGAGGCCGGGAACCTGCCGTGCAATTTCAATACCCAAATCTTTTCCCAACACCATAAATGCGGTAGCAAAGGCATCTGCCGACATACAATCGTTGGCAACTACCGATGCACTTAACAAGCTGTGCTGTACCGGATAACCCGATTTTGGGTCGATTGTGTGGGCATATTTTTTGCCATTTTCTTCGTAAAAATTCAGGTAATTGCCAGAAGTGGCCATGGCCTTGTTTTCCAGTCGAAGGGCAGCATTTAACTCGTTTTTAAACGGGTTTTCAATGGGCTTGCGTATGCCAATGGTCCAGGTTTTGCCTTTGCTGTTTACCCCGCTGGCAACTACTTCGCCTCCAATATCAACCATATAATTTACACAGCCCTTCTTATTTAATAAATCGCCAATTAAATCGCAGGTGTATCCTTTGGCTATGGCACTCATGTTTAGCATTATTTCCGGAACATCTTTTACAATTTTATTACTGCTGATTTTTACTTTGTTATACCCACAGAACTGTTTAAGCGAATCAACTTTGGCAGCAGTCATTTTTTGCTTGTCTTCCGGGCCAAAGCCCCAGGCACTTATCAGTGGTGCAGCCGTAATATCAAAAGCACCGTTGGTAAGCTCCGAAATCTCCATTGCCCGTTGAAAACAGGCAATAAATTCCGGCTCGGGAATAATATCAGTGTTGTTGTTTATTTTTGTGATGGTAGCTTCTTTATCGTAATGCGAAAAAATTCGCGATAAACGTTTCAATTCCCGGTCAATTTCTGGCCCCAGGTCGCTACCATTAGCACTTTCGTATTTCACACTGTAATAAGTGCCGTAAATCATGCCATTGTTGGCTACATATTTCTGCTTGCTCGAGTTACAACCTGAAAGAACAGACAGAAGAATAATAAAAAACAGAATTTGTAATCTCATTTTATTGTAGACTTAATTTGCTGCGAAATTACGAAATGAATTAAAAGATTTGGGCGAAAGTTGTAATGATTTGGCATTTAAAACGACAAATCAAATGCAAAAATATAAAACTAAAATATTCAAAATGAAAGCAATAAGTTTGTCTGTCGTTTTCGTATTTATTTTCGCAAATTCTTTTTCTTGCACCACTTTTTTATTGAATAATAGTAAGGGCGAGCTTGTATTCGGACGTAATTTTGATTTTCCTGTAGGAATTGGCCATGTGAATTTCAATTATCGCGGCGTGGAAAAAACAGCTTTTATCCGGCCTCCCGAGAAAGCAATTGCCTGGAAATCGAAATACGGAAGCGTTACATTTAATCAGATAGGTAGGGAGTTTCCTTATGGAGGAATGAATGAAAAGGGACTGGTGATTGAGCAAATGTGGCTGCAGGAGGCGCAATACCCCGACGGCGATGAACGTTTTGGAATTACTGAATTGCAATGGGTTCAATACCAACTTGATGTTTGTGAAACGGTTGATGAAGTTATTCAGTCAGATAAAATGGTTCGTATTTCATACATGTCTACTGCACCCTTACATTTTTTGGTTGCTGATGCAAGTGGTAATGTGGCAACAATTGAATATTTGAATGGCGAACTATCGGTTCACCAGGGGGCAAATCTACCTCATCCGGTGCTGGCCAACTGCACCTACGAACATTCGCTTGCCTACAAAAAAAGCAAGGAGAATAAAGAGGCCAAACATTTTAATAATTGGACCATAAATTCTTCGGGGAGGTTTGCAAGGGCGGCCAGGCTTATTGAAAATTACGATGGCGAACAAGAGCTATGTCGCTTTGCCTTTTCAGTTTTGGATAGTGTGGCGCAAAATCCAGGTACGCAGTGGAGCATTGTTTACGATATCTCGAGGGGTGAAATAAACTATAAAACAACACAAAATAAACGGGTACAACAGGTAAATATGAACCGGTTTGATTTTTCTTGTAAACCTGAAAAGGCGTACCTGAATCTTTGCGATGAAATCGCTGATGGTATGCCGCTTAAAAAACTGACTTTTGAAGAAAACCTGGCATTGATTAACAAGGTTGTTGAGCAAGTTGATTTTCTTAAAAACTCTGTTCCTGAAGGGGCTAATGAAGCGCTCGCCCGCTATGTCGATAATATTTCGTGCGGCGAATAATAGGGTAACTGTCTCAATAAACCGTATTATGATGCAGGCAGTGCGCTGTTAATCAGTAGGTTTAGTTTTTCGCGCAATTCAATTAAATCATCAATGCCAAACTTATCAGTATTGATTTGTGCCAGCAGTTTTTCCGGAACTGTTGCAGCATCCAGGCGCATGTTCTTTCCTTTTTGAGTTAAAGAAATTGAAACCTTTCGTTCGTCTTCAGCAGAGCGCGAACGCACAATCAAACCTTGTTTTTCCATCCTTTTTAAAAGAGGGGTAATGGTGTTGGTATTTAAAATAAGTTTTTGCGCAATTTGGTTAACCAGCATCGAGTCGTGCTCCCACAGTACCATTAAAACCAGGTATTGCGGATAAGTTATTCCCAAATCATCCAGTAGAGGCTGGTATTGGCGTGTAATTAACCTCGATGCCGCATAAATAGGAAAGCATACCTGGTTGCTTAATTTTAGTTGTTCGTATTCCATTGTTATTGTATAATTTTTGTCAGGTATTTTTCTATTTTTTCAGGCTTGGTAGTCGGAGAGAAACGTTTTACCGGGTTTCCATCGTTGTCAATTAAAAACTTGGTAAAATTCCATTTAATCTTGCTGCCAAAAGTACCTTTTAATTCCGTTTTTAAATACTTGTAAATTGGATGCGCATTTTCTCCGTTTACATCAATCTTCGAAAACATCGGAAAGCTTACGCCATAATTTAAAACACATCCTTTGGAAATAGATTTTTCATCGCCGGGTTCCTGGTTAGCAAACTGGTTGCACGGAAAGCCAAGAATAACCAAACCCTTCTCTTTATATTTCTGATACAGTTCTTCGAGGCCTTCAAACTGCGGCGTTAACCCACACTTGCTGGCCGTGTTTACCACTAAAATTGTTTTTCCTTTGTAGGCATCCATTGTAATTTCTTTGCCTTGTATACTGTTTGCTTTAAATTGATAAAAACTGTTTTCCATTGTTCAATTTTATAATCGTGAATGAATAAATCGCTTGCGATACAAATATAGATAATAATTATTGTATCGCAAGCGATTTAAAAAAAATGAAAAAAATGGCAGAAATTGTTTGCACATAATAAGGTTGTTCGTATTTTTGCGAACAACGAACAAGAAGCAAATGGAAGTACAAATTTTTTCAGACGAGCAACAAAAGCTGGCACGTTACGCAAAAGCACTGGGGCACCCGGTTCGCGTGTATGTGTTGCAGTTATTAGGCAAACAAAGTTGTTGTTACAGTGGCGATTTAAGCAATGAATTACCCATTGCCAAATCTACACTCTCGCAACATTTAAAAGAATTAAAAGAGGCCGGTTTAATTCAGGGAGAAATTGAAGCTCCCCGGGTAAAATATTGTGTAAATAAGGAAAACTGGGAAGAAGCCCAGCGCTTGTTTAAAGGATTTTTGAATGTTTAAAAAATTTTGAATTAGTTGTTCGTTAATTGGCGAACGGCGAATAAAAAGAAAAAAAATATGGAAATTAAAGTATTGGGAACAGGTTGCGCGAAATGCAAACAGTTGGAGAAAATGACGCGCGAAGTTGCAGCCGAACTAAATTTGGATGCGAACATTGAAAAGGTAGAAGATATTTATAAAATTATGCAAGCCGGGGTAATGACAACACCTGCACTGGTAGTTGATGGAGAAGTGGTTTTAAAAGGGAAGTTACCTTCGGTAAAAGAATTGAAATCAATTTTGAGTTAGCCAATCTGAGTGGCTGATTAATAACCTTTAACTTGTAAAAAAATAAAAAACAAAAACAATCATGAAAAAACTACTAACACTTTTAGCGCTTGTAATCGTGGCCGGAGTTTATACCGCTTCAGCACAATGTTGTAATTCAAAAAATGCTTTGGCTGATGCCTCAATAACAGAAGCATGTTGTGATGCCAAACAAACCGACACGAATGTAAAAGCATACTATTTTCATGCAACTCGCCGTTGTGCAACCTGCGAAGCGGTAGAGAAAGTTACCAAACAAACTATTGCTGAAAACTATAAGGGAACGGTTGAGTTTGTGTCGATTAACCGCGAAGAAGCAGAGAACAAAGCATTGGTAGACAAGTATAAAGTTAGCGGACAAACATTGTTGTTGGTAAAAGGCGACAAAGCTGTAAACCTAACCAGCCCTGCGTTTATGTATGCCCGTAATAAGCCAGAAAAGCTGGAAGCTAAATTAAAATCGACAATCGACTCGCTGTTGTAGTTTCTGGTTCGGACACAGTTCAACTCTGCTTACAGCAACTGTTAATTCAGGTGTCAGTTAAAGCATAGTGAAAAGCTGAAAATGCAGTACAAAATTATGGAAGTATTATTAAACTTGTTTGAGAACTCGCAGGTGCCCATTCTGTCGGCATTTTTGCTCGGACTGATGACAGCCATTAGTCCGTGTCCGTTGGCGACCAATATTACTGCCATCGGTTTTATCAGTAAAGACATTGAAAGCAAGCGTAAGGTTTTTACCAGTGGTTTGGTTTACACATTGGGGCGCGGAATTTCATACACAGCAATTGGGATTTTATTCTTTTTGGGAGCCAGCCAGTTTAATCTCGAAGGATTTTTTCAAACCTGGGGCGAAAAAATACTGGGGCCATTATTAATTGTAATTGGGTTATTTATGCTGGGTGTGCTTAAATTGACGATTCCAGGAATTGGTTCATTAACCGAGAAAATGGAGAACAAGCAGAATAAAGGATTTTGGGGCGTGCTGTTGTTGGGTATTGTATTTGCCCTGGCCTTTTGTCCGTACAGTGGAGTGTTGTATTTTGGTATGCTAATACCCATGACCATAAGTAGTGCCAGCGGTTTGTATTTACCCATGGTTTTTGCGCTGGCCACCGGAATTCCGGTAATTATTTTTGCCTGGCTGATTGCATTTAGTGTTGGCTCAATAGGTGGCTTTTACAATAAAATGAAAAACTTCGAAATATGGTTCCGGCGCGTGGTGGCAGTGCTTTTTATTGGCGTAGGGATTTATTATTGCGTGGTTATGTTCTTATGAAAGATGATTAGAATTTGAATCGTTCAAATACCTTCTGGCCTCCCTTTTTTTGCGGATTGTCCACTTTCGGGGACAGGAGTCCTGAGGAAGCGACAGGGGTGAACAAAATGGCTGAATAATTTTGAAAGAGGAAAACACCTCAAAAATTTTTGACAACAATGTTCGTAATTCTACGAAAAACGAAATGAAAAAATGAATACGTATAAAATAGCAATTGAAAATAAGGAGGAGAAACATGAGAGGAGAAGACGGATTGGACTGATTGCATCAATTGCAGTAGTTTTACCGGCATTGTTAGGGGTATATTATTTTCTTCCGGGTTTTGTTGATTACCTGACCTATAACATATTTACCTTAAAACGGGAGTCGCACCTGGGAGAAGCCATAAACTTTTTTATTTACGACACCATCAAAATTCTGATTTTGCTTTTCCTTATCAGTACGCTTATGGGGGTGGTAAATGCCTATTTTCCGGTTGAACGTTTGCGCGTTTACCTGACTACCAAAAAAATGTATGGCCTTGAATATTTCTTTGCCTCGTTTTTTGGCGCGGTAACACCATTTTGCTCGTGTTCATCTATTCCTTTGTTTATTGGCTTTGTACAAGGCGGAATTCCCTTGGGAGTTACTTTTTCGTATCTCATAACTTCGCCCTTGGTAAACGAAGTTGCCGTTGCCATGTTCCTTGGGATGTTTGGAGTAAAAGCTACCTTAATTTATGCGTCAAGCGGAATTCTTTTGGGGATGACTGGTGGCTACATTTTAGGAAAACTAAAACTCGATCGTTATCTGAGTGATTGGGTACGTGAAATTCAACAAAATTCATCTGCCGAAAATGCCCGGTGGGAGGGCGAAAAAACACCGTTCATCGACCGATTACCGTCCATTATTAACGAAGGCTGGAATATTGTTCGAAAAGTGTTGTTATATGTTCTTATTGGTATCGCCATAGGAGCGGCTATGCATGGTTATGTACCTGAAGATTTCTTTACGGAATTCCTTTCAGCAGATAAATGGTATGCCGTACCGTTGGCTGTAATACTTGCCGTGCCAATGTATGCCAACGCCGCCGGAATTGTTCCGGTAATTCAGGTGTTTGTGGCTAAAGGCGTGCCCCTGGGAACTGCCATTGCTTTTATGATGGCAGTGGTAGGGCTTTCGTTACCCGAAGCTACTTTACTGAAAAAAGTAATGAAATGGAAACTCATCGGGATTTTCTTCGGAACAATTACCTTGTTTATCATCCTGCTGGGTTACCTGTTCAATTTTATCTTGTAAACTGCAAATAAATCAACCAAAACAAAAAAACTGAAACCAAAATGAAAACAAAAACCATTGGCTTTATCGGTGGCGGAAGGATTACCAAAATTTTTCTGCAGGCGTTTCAAAACAAAAACACAGTTTTTGATAACGTAAAAGTATTCGACCCTAACAGCGAAACGCTGAGTGAACTGAAAGAATTATTTCCGGAAATTGAATTAGCCCAATCGGCGGAAGAAGCTGCCGGTCAGCAAATGGTAGTTCTGGCTGTTCATCCACCTGTGATGGGGGAAACGCTCGCCAACATAAAAGATGTCGTCTCGGAAGAAACTCTGGTGCTTTCACTTGCCCCAAAATTTACCATTGAAAAGATAGCTGCAGTTTTAGGAAATGTAAAAATTGTACGAATGATTCCCAATGCAACTTCTTATATAAATAAAGGCTACAATCCGGTTGCTTTTTATCCTGAAGCAAAGAAAAAGTGTAAAAAGCAATTCATGAAAATGGTAAAAGCTTTAGGCAAAAACTTTGAAGTGGAAGAAGGTAAGTTAGAGGGCTACGCCATTGTTTCGGCCATGTTGCCTACATACTTTTGGTTTCAGTGGGAAGAAATGCAAAAGATTGCCGTAGCCACAGGCCTGGATGAAAAGGAGGCTGCAAAAACCATTGAGGCAAGCCTGAAAAAATCGATGGCTATCTTTTTCCATTCAGGATTATCGGCTGATGAAGTAAAAGACCTTATTCCGGTTAAACCAATTGGTGAAGCCGAGGAATCGATTAAAGAAATTTATCAAACCAGATTGATGGGGCTGTACAATAAAATTAAGGCCTAAATCCTGGTTAATATTTTTTTCACATTAACTTAATAATTTATTAAACGTATGTATACGTCAATATTGGATTTTGACGTATATTTGCGTCATAAAGAAAAGGAACAACAAAATGGTACAGTCAAAAACAGAATTGTTCGACCGGGAATTAACGGAGCAGGCTGCTTTTTTTAAAGCGTTGGCACATCCGGCACGCTTACGGATATTGCAATACCTATCAGAAACCGATACCTGTATAACCGGCGATATTTCAGATGAAATTCCGTTGGGAAGAACTACTGTAAATCAGCATATTAAAGAGCTAAAGGATGCTGGTTTAATTCAGGGGCACATTGAAGGCGTGAAAACAAAATACTGTTTAAACCCGGAGAAAATTGAGCTGTTAAAAAATTTGACCAGAAAATTCACTAATGGTTTGAATTGTTCCTCAAATACATGTAGTTAAGTTAAAATAATACGAATAAAAATATTAAATAGTTTAAAATGAAAGTACTAATACTTTGTACCGGAAACAGTTGCCGCAGCCAGATGGCACACGGCTTTTTACAATCGTTCGACAAACGCATTCAGGTTGAATCGGGAGGAACCGAAGCATCAGGAAAATTGAATCGGGGCGCGGTGAAAGCCATGGCTGAAATTGGTATCGATATCAGTGGACATAGCTCTGATTCGGTAAATAAATTTTTAAACGATGAGTGGGATTATGTAATAACAGTTTGTGGTGGTGCAAACGAAAATTGTCCGGCATTTTTCGGGAAAGTAAAAAACCGTTTGCACATGGGCTACGACGATCCATCGCATGTCGAAGGAACTGACGAGTTTATTTGGAGCGAATTCCAACGCATACGCGACGAGATTAAAGAAGGTTTCATCAAACTATACGAAGAGGAGATTAAGCCGCAACTTGCGTAAGTTTAGAGTTCAGAGTTAAAGTAGGCAGTCTTCGGTCGGCAGAATTGCTAATATTCGTTAGCACTTCACTCCGATTTTGTTTCCGAGTCTTTATTAAAGAGATACTGAAATAAGTTCTGTTTAACGGAAGATAATATTTGCCAATTGCAATCTTGCCTACTGCCAGTTTAAATCTAAAAATCTTGTGTCTCATAGTCTAAAAATCTAAAAAAATGCCATCAAAAAAACGCTTAAAATTTCTCGATCGTTACCTCACGCTCTGGATTTTCCTGGCAATGGCTGTAGGAGTTTTGTCAGGATATTTTTTCCCGGGTATTGCCGAATTTTGGGAAGGACTAAAACCTTCGGAAGAAAGTACCACAAATTTGCCCATTGCCATTGGTTTAGTTCTGATGATGTATCCGCCGCTGGCAAAAGTCAGGTACGAGGAACTGGGCGATGTATTTCGAAATTATAAGGTACTCACACTTTCCCTGGTTCAAAACTGGGTAATTGGCCCGGTGTTGATGTTTGCACTTGGGATTTTGTTTTTTAAACTTTTCCCGGGCGAGAATAATGCCAACCTGCCGTATATGTACGGAATTATAATGATTGGTTTGGCACGTTGCATTGCTATGGTAATTGTTTGGAACGACCTTGCCAAAGGTGACACACAATACGCTGCCGGATTGGTAGCTTTTAACTCCATTTTTCAGGTATTGTTTTTTTCGGTTTACGCTTACTTTTTTATTGCCGTTTTACCCGGCTGGTTTGGCGTTCCAACAAACAGCGCGGTTGAAAACATTACTATTGCACAAATTGCCGAAAGCGTTTTAATTTATCTTGGTATTCCGTTTGCAGCCGGTTTTATTACCCGTTTTGTGTTGGTACGGGTGAAAAGTAAACAGTGGTACGAACGAAAATTTATTCCTAAAATAAGCCCCGTAACATTAATTGCCCTGTTGTTTACCATTGTGGTAATGTTCTCGTTAAAAGGCGAGTACATTGTGAAAATTCCGCTCGATGTGGTACTAATTGCAATACCGCTGTTAATTTATTTTGTGGTAATGTTTTTACTTTCGTTTTTTATGAGCAAGAAAGTTGGTGCCAACTACGAGCAAAGTACAACCTTATCGTTTACAGCTGCCAGCAACAATTTTGAGTTGGCTATTGCGGTGGCTATTGCCATTTTTGGAATGAACTCGGGCGAAGCGTTTGCCGCCGTAATTGGCCCCTTGGTTGAAGTACCCGTAATGATTGCTTTGGTGAATGTGGCTTTGCGTTTTCGCAAAACGTATTTTAAGCATTAAGGCTGTTTGCAAAGGTTACCTGATTGTGGTTTTTGCCTTTGAAAACGTAATTGTGACAGAAGTTTCATGCACAACTTTTACCTTTGCAGCCTTTAAAAAATACACCAAAAATGATCGATTTTAAAATTGATAAAGCTAAATGTACGCAATGTGGCTTGTGTGCCGCTGATTGCCCGGTATTAATCATTAATCCAAAAAGTGAATTTCCTGAAATAAAGTACGGGAAAGAAGCCCAATGTATAAAATGTCAACATTGTTTGGCGATTTGTCCAACAGCGGCACTTTCAATCTGGGGCAAAAAACCGGAAGACAGCATAACGGTTAAAAAAAATATTGTAGAACCGGAAGCCCTGACTCAGTTAATAAAAACACGTCGCTCTATTCGCAAATTTAAAGTTGATGAGTTAGAACCGGCGTTTATTCACGAATTGCTGGCAACAGCGGCCTACGCGCCAACCGGACATAATAAAAATTCGGTATTGTTTTCGGTTACCGAAACAAAAAGCGAATTAAGTAAATTTCGCAACGCAATTTACCATGCGATTAAAGAAGCGAACGCTGCAGGAAAAATACCCGAGCGAATGGCTTTTTTAAACGATTTGCAACGTTTGTGGGAAAGCAAACAAATTGATGTACTGTTTCGCGATGCGCCGCATGTTTTAATTACATCGGCTCCAAAAAATGTGGCCTCACCCGATGCCGATTGTCATATTGCTCTTAGTTACTTCGAGTTGCTGGCCAATTCGTATGAAATAGGAACGCTATGGAATGGGTTTATAAAAATGGTATTGAAAGTTCTTGCTCCGGAGCTGGCAAGCCAAATTGGTATTCCTGAAAATCATGAGTTAGGCTATATTCTTCTTTTCGGAAAACCGGCAGTAAAATATGCCCGCTCTGTGCAAAGCGAAGGGCTTCATTTTAACAAAATAAACCTTTAGTGCTTTTAGACTGTTAAGCTCCATACATTTTGTTGCAAACCTGAAATGATATGTAATGGGCTTTTAATCCCAATTATCAACAAGTGTTATCTGTTCAATTGAAGATGTTTTTACGATTAAAACCTTCAGAAAGACCATCTTTTAAATAAGTAATTATATTTGCTTACTATTCGTGTTTAACTGAATACGAATATACCGATAGCTAAACGAAATAGAAGATGCACCATAATAACAGGTGTGTACAAATGTGTATGGAAAGACAACGAGTTGTAATAACCGGAATGGGTGCCTTAACACCAATCGGAAATACGATAAACGAATTTTGGGAAAATGCAGTGAATGGCACCAGTGGGGCTGTTCCGATTACCCGTTTCGATACCACCAAATTTAAAACCAAATTTGCCTGCCAGTTAAAAAATTATAACGTAAAAGATTATTTGGATCGAACAGACATTAAACGAACCGATCTGTTTTCGCAATATGCTTTAATTGCTACTCAGGAAGCCTTAAACGATAGTGGTCTCGATTTGCAAAGTATTTCGCCGTACGACATTGGCGTAATCTGGGGCTCCGGTCAGGGGGGAATGGATTACTACGAAAAAGAGGTGAAAATTTATGCAAAAACCGGCGAACCCCGTTTTAGCCCGATGTTGGGACCTAAAATGCTGATAAATATGGGAGCAGGAATGATCTCATTAAAATTTGGCCTAAAGGGAATGAGTTACACCACTGCATCGGCATGTGCAACTTCAAATACGGCCATTATGGATGCCTACAATTACATCCGTTTGGGTAAAGCTAAAGTTTTTGTAACCGGTGGCTCTGAAGCAGGAATTATTGAAATGGGGATTGGTGGTTTTAATGCCATGCGTGCTTTATCGGTTAATAACGAGCATCCTGAAAAAGCTTCTCGCCCGTTTGATGTGCAACGCGACGGTTTTGTGATGGGTGAGGGAGCAGGAACACTGATTCTGGAAGATTATGAACACGCCAAACAGCGAGGTGCAAAAATTTATGCTGAAATTGTTGGTGCCGCAATGACCTCTGATGCCTACCATGTGGCCGCATCGCACCCCGAAGGAGAAGGGGCTGCAAAAGCAATGGAACTGGCCCTGGCGGAAGCAGGTGTGGCACCCGATGAGGTGGATTACCTGAATGCACACGCAACTTCAACACCTATTGGCGATATAAGTGAGATAAATGCAATCCGTAAACTTTTTGGCGAAAGTCCTGAAAACTTGAGAATCAGCTCATCAAAATCAATGACCGGGCATTTGCTGGGAGCTGCGGGTGCGGTAGAGTCAATACTGTGCATAAAGGCCATTGAAACAGGCTTAATAACGCCAACAATAAATACTACTGAAATTGATCCTGTAATACCAAAATCGATAAATATTGTTACCGGAAAAAGTATTCAGGCCGAAGTAAAAGTGGCCATAACCAATAGTTTTGGCTTTGGCGGCCACAATGCCACACTGGTTTTTAAAAAATGGGAAGATTAAACCCGAAGTAGTCCGAATAAATAATTGGCCACTCCTTAAACTAAGCTGCATTTGCATACTTATTTTACGGAAGTAAAAAGCTGGTTTTTCCATCTGCCAAGTCCATCCATACGAGAAATGAAAAAATACCGGCCAATAGAATTATCAGATCTGAAAGCATAACAAAAATTATCATTCCAAACGGTCTTTTCCATTCGTTTTTTAATTTAAAGAATTGATAATGAGTGAATACTATCCAGGTTGGAAGCAATGCAAATTGAAGAACAAAAAGTATTGGTCTCAATATTTTGTAATCCGCAATTCCATCCAAAGAATTAGAAAAGAGAATAGTGTTAAAGCCAGGCACATTACAATTTGTATAAAAACCTGAATGAGCAGTCGGGGTGTCATTATCGTTTTCGTTGTATTTTTCCGTTTTTTGTTCTTGGAATTTTTTCCAGAAAGATAATTCGTTTGGGCCGTTCGTATTTGCTTAGGTACTTCTTGCAAGTGGCGCTAATTGCTTTTTCCAATAGTTCATCTTTTGCGTGTTCAACAAACAATACTATTTTTTCTCCCAGGCCATCATCGGGTTCTGATCCTACAAAAAAAGGCAGCAATAGCTGGTTCTCAAGTTTTGTTTCCAGCTGCTCTGGTATAAACTTCATGCCGCCGGAAATAATAACATTATCAATTCTACCTAAAATTTTAAATTGGTTGCCGGCCAAAATTTTGCCAAGGTCGTTGGTTTGAATTGAATTTCCGGGTAACCCAGGCATAAAAATTTTTATACAGCCGCGTTGGTCCAACTCAACTGAAATGTCCTCAAGGCACTGGTAATTATCTGTTTTATCCGGGCCGTTTAATTGTTGTAAAGCAATGTGTGTGGCAGTTTCAGTCATTGCATAGCTCGAATAGCACTGTGTTGAAATAGATTGCAGGCGTGTTTTTAAATCCTCAGTTATAGCAGAGCCACCAATAAGCAACTGTTGTATGTTGCGATGGGGAAGTGCCAGGTATTTGCTGACCTGGTTTATAACCATAGCTCCAAATTTTATGGGTTTCGCTGCACTCAGGTTGGTAAAATCCGATGCCGGATCAATTAGGTACAAATCCAGTTTGCCCAAAAGTGCACGCACTGTCATTAGCTTTCCGGCAATAAATTTATGGGGCAAACAATGTAAAATGCGGTCGCTTTCTATTAAATTAAAATAGCGGATGGTACGCATTGCGCTTGCTGCAACAAATTGTTTTTTCAATGAAATGGTTTTTGGAGTACCCGTACTACCTGATGTTTGCACTTCAATAAAATCGTTTTTGTTGTACCATTGTTTTAAAAAATCAATAAACTCTTGTTGCCAGGCAGTTTCGCCCGTTTGCTGCAACAGCTTTTCAACGCTTTGTTGGTGGCCGTTAAGTGTGATATTTGCAGGAAACAGCTCCATTAAATTTCAAAATATTTAGAGGGATTATACCATAGTTTTTCGCCCCTTATTTCAAGCGGAGAAGCAAAATTGTTGGTAAAAAGTTGACCGGTTCCCAGTCCCTGGTGCAAGGCCGATTGTTTGGTGAAAGCCCACTGCGCAATGGCATTTAAGCCGATATTTGATTCGAGGTACGAGGTAATCCACCAGCCAATTGCACGTTCATTAGCCAATTCAATCCATTCGTTGCAGCCCGATATTCCACCGTGCAAGCTGGGTTTTAGTACCAAAAACTGCGGTTGAATGGTATCGAGTAATCGCTTTTTATCATCTGGGGTATTGATGCCAATCAGTTCCTCGTCGAGGGCAATGGGTAGGGGAGTTGTTTGGCAGAGTCTGGCCATTTCTTTCCACTGTTCGGCCGCAATGGGTTGCTCAATGCTATGAATATCAAATTCGGCCAATTCTTGCAGCTTGTCACTTGCTTCGCCAGTTTTGAATGCCCCGTTAGCATCAACGCGCAGCATTATTTTATCGCTTGAAAACTGCTTGCGGATGGCAGCTAAAAGCGATAGCTCTTCTTTAAAACTTTTAGCACCTATTTTTAATTTAATGCAAGAAAAACCGGCCTGCAGTTTCTCGTGTATTTGTTGTTGCATGTGAGCAATTTCGCCCATCCAAATCAATCCATTAATTTTTATACCCGCTTTACCTGCCGAAAATGCGGATGGGAAGATAAGCTGTTTACCTCCGTTTTTCAGATCCAAAAGCGCTGTTTCTAAAGCAAGTTTTACCGAAGGAAATTCGGCTAATAAATCAATATTTTGTTGAAAGGTGGCGGGATTACTACAAAGCTTAACAAGCAACTTTTCAACATCGGCAGGAGTTTCTTTGCTTAATCCGGGCAAGGGAGCACATTCCCCAATTCCGGTAATTCCATTTTTTTCGATAAAAAGCAACCAAACAGGCCTTTTTTTTAACACTCCCCGCGAGGTGCCTGCAGGCTGTTTAAACAGTAAATCGTATTTTTTGTAGTATGCCTTCATTGTGCAATTAAAAAGCCTAATGCGAAAAGCAGTGTTAATGCCAATGTTTGTAGCGCCAACCGTTTAAGAAAAGGATCAAGCTGGCGTCCGTCTTTTATCTTTAAAATCTTGAAGAGGTCGAGTAAGGTAAGCGGCAAAATCAACACGAAAAGCCATTGTCCTAATGCCTTATGTTGTTGTACGGTAAACACAATAAGTGCCAGCCAGGCGAAAATAACCAGCAAGGCCTGGTAAATGCGACTGTAAACCGGCCCCAGTTTTACGGCAATTGTTATTTTCCCCGATTGTTTATCGTTATCGATATCGCGCGTATTATTCAGGTTTAGCACACCAGTGCTTAACAGGCCAATGCTAATGGCCGGGAGCCAAACGGACTGATCAATGGTTCCGGCGTGTAAAAAAAATACGCCAGTAACCGGTAGCAGCCCAAAAAACAAAAATACAAACAAATCGCCCAGGCCAATGTAACCGTACGATCGTTTGCCAGCCGTATAAAAATAAGCTGCCAGCAAGGCCAAAACACCCAAACCAATAAAAATAAAGAAAACCAGAGGCCCGTTTTGTCGGGTACCTGCAAAAACCAGGGCCAGGCCAAACAAAAAACTTAAGCTGCCAATTAGCCACATCCCTTGTTTCATTTCGCTAATGGTAATTTCGCCACCCTGCATGGTGCGGGTTGGGCCCAATCGTTGGTGGTTGTCGGTACCTTTTTTAAAATCGCCGTAATCGTTGGCAAAATTCGAAAATACCTGTATTAACGTGGCAGTGAGTAGCGCAAGCACAAAGATGATGGCGTTAAATTCTCTCCAAAAAGCTGCCAGGGCCGAACCCATTAAAATGCCCGATAATGCCAGGGGTAGTGTACGCAGTCGTGCTGCTTTTATCCAGCTTTTCGCTTTCGCCATAATAACTGAAATCTAATTTATTTATGGGAATTTTGGGTATTTGTTAAAGTCTGGTTTACGTTTTTCAAGGAAAGCATGTTTACCTTCCTGTGCTTCTTCGGTGAGGTAATACAAAAGCGTTGCATTTCCGGCAAACTCCTGTATTCCAATCTGTCCATCCAATTCGGCATTCAAACCAAGTTTTAACATTCGTAAAGCCAATGGGCTGTGTTCCTGCATTTTTTGTGCCCAGGCTACCACTTCATCTTCCAGCTGGCTGAGAGGAACAACTTTGTTTACAAGCCCCATTTCTAATGCTTCCTGAGCGGAGTATTGCCGACACATAAACCAAATTTCGCGGGCTTTCTTTTGCCCAACAATGCTGGCCAGGTACGACGAACCCAGTCCGGCATCGAAGCTGCCAACTTTTGGCCCTGTTTGTCCGAAAATGGCATTCTCGCTGGCAATACTTATATCGCAAACCACATGCAACACATGGCCGCCGCCAATGGCAAAACCATTCACCATTGCAATTACAGGTTTTGGCATACTGCGAATCTGTTTTTGCACCTCCAGAATATTGAGGCGAGGAATGCCGTTTTCGTCGATATACCCTCCTGTTCCTTTAACATTTTGGTCGCCACCCGAGCAAAAAGCTTTATCGCCGGCGCCGGTAAGTACAATCACATTAATGCGCTGGTCTTCACGACAAATTTGCAGGGCATCGCTAATGTTGTTAACGGTTGTTGGCCTGAAAGCGTTTCTTACTTCCTCGCGGTTGATGGTAATTTTTCCTATACCATCAAAGTAGTCGAAATAAATATCTTCATATTTCTTAATGGTTTCCCATTTACGTGCTGTACTCATGTTATTTTTTTTATTGTTTTACAAAGTTAAAAAGTCCGCGAAAGGTGTTTGTGTTCACTTCTGCGTCGGTAAAAATTTCTAAAATTGTGGGCTTCTTTCGCCCGGGATGATACAAATCATTCAAAGCGGTATTTAAGTTCGTTTCGTTGTCGGCGCATAAATAATCCAACCCAAATGTTTGGGCTATTCCTGCCGCGCTGTATTTATTTTCAGCATAAAAATACTGCTTAAATGCCGGCGATTCTCCAGGCCCTTTAATCAGGCTGAAAATATTTCCTCCACCGTTATTAATAACTACAATCCTTAGGTTTTTGCCCACATAGTTATTCCACAGTGCGTTAGAATCGTAGAAAAACGACAGGTCGCCAATTAAAACGGTATTTAATTTTTCTGATACGGATGCAAAGCCAACAGCCGTTGATAAGGAGCCATCAATTCCGCTGGTACCCCTGTTGCCATAAAACGTGATGGTAGTGTTAAAATTCGCCAGCAAGGCATAGCGAACAGGTGTGCTGTTTCCTAAATGCAGATCGCTGTATTCCGGTATTCTCCGGGCAAGTTCCAGAGTTACTTTCAGGTCGGAGAACGGAAGTGTTTCCACATATTTATTTTGCAGGCCAATTACTTCTTCTTCCTTGTTTTTCCAGCGCTGGAAATATGGGCTTTCTTGTGTAAAAATCTTAGAATGTAAGTGGCTGAAAAAGCTGGCTGCATCAGCTTGAATTACACGGGTTAGCGATTGATAGGTATCGTAATAATCGTTTGCTGGTGAAAGGTGCCAATGTGCACAAGCTTTATTTTTACGTAAAAACTGTTTTAATGATTTTGAAACAAAATGTCCGCCAAAGGAGATTAACAAATCAGCTTGAAAATCTTCCACCTTATTGTTTAATATGGCGGCCATCATTGTATCAATATTGCCGCAAAACTGCGTGCTATTCAAATTCGACAGGTGTTCTTTTAAAACAACTGCACCTGTTTTTTTTGCAAATGCGGTTAAAAGCGTATCCAACTCTTTGTTGGCATTCTGCTGCCCGGCAAGTATTACTATTTTTTTCGAGTTATTAATCTCGTCAACCAGTTTTTGCGTAAGATCCGCGTCAACTGTGGGTATGTTTTGCGGTTCATTTATTTCTTTTACATCAGGCAAATCAATGTCTGCCAATTGGTGCAATGGCTCCTCAAGCGGTACATTAATGTGCACAGGTGCAGGTTGTCCCGAAAGGCTAATGTTCAGGCATTGGTTTATCTCGTTTGCTGCCTGCCATAGTTCAGTTTCGGTTTCGCCAAGTGGCAGCTGGTATTCTTTTTTTACAAAATTTGAATAAATGCCTTTTTGGTTGATACACTGATTCTCGCCCTGGTCAATCCAGTATTCGGGGCGATCGGCAGTAATAACCACCAGTGGAACTTTCAAATAAAAAGCTTCGGCAACGGCTGGTGCATAATTTAAAGTGGCTGTGCCCGAGCTGCAAACAATTACCACCGGCTTTTTATTAGCCTGTGCCAAACCAAGCGCAAAGTATGCTGCGCTGCGTTCGTCAACAACAGTACGGCAATTAAATAAGCCCGAGCCGGAAAAGGTATGAATCATTGGGCCGTTTCTCGATCCGGGAGAAATCACAACATCGCTAATACCTTTCTGTTGCAGGAGCGCTGCCAGTTGCTGAACGTGTTTTTTGTCTGAAATCATTCTATTGTATAGCTTCTATTGCCGATAACAATGTTTTTGCCTTGTTATTGGTTTCTTCCCATTCTTGTTCGGGCACTGAACGCGAAGTAATCCCTCCGCCTGAATACAGCATGTATTGTTGAGGCAAAATTTCCATGCAGCGCAAATTTACAAATAATCTTACTGAATCTTTAAGTTGCCAGGGACCAAGAAACCCACTGTAGTACCTCCTGTCGTGTTTTTCAATCTGCCGTATAAATTTATCGGCTTTTTGTTTGGGATAGCCACATACCGCAGGCGTTGGATGCAATTCGGCAATAAAATCACCCAGACTGTCTTCAAGCTTCTTTTTTGCAAATTGGAAGCTGGTTACCAGGTGAGCGACTTTGCCGCTTTCGAGTGTTTCGGGGCCACGCGTGGTATACGGATGTATGTTAAACTGGTAAAATACATCAAGCAGGTAGCGCGAAACAAAGGCCTGCTCTTCAATGTCTTTGGTGTTCCATGCGTACTCTTTTTTATTATGGCGGGCTTGTGTTCCGGCCAGCGAAACAGTTTCCAGTGTTTTTCCTTCTGATTTTAGTAAAATCTCAGGTGTTGCTCCCATCCAAATGCCGGCTTTGGGCAGATTTACCAAATACACAAAAGCATTTGGGGTTTGGTTCAACAGCTGAACATATAATTTACCCAGCGATTCCTCGTTTCTTTTTACCGGAATAATACGTGAAACAATCGCTTTTGATAGCTTGGTGTTTTTTATGGTATGTACAGTTTCCGAAATGTCGTTCAGGTAGTCTTCTTTATCAATAATAAAATGAGATTGGCAGCCCTCATTCTTTTTTTGGCACCTTGGAATTGTTTCAATATCCAAACGAAGTATTTGCTGTATTCCTGTTTTGTAAATATCAGGTTTTAACAAAATAAGAGGTGTGGTTTCGCTAATGTGGTATGGGGCAAAAACAAAACCTTCCTGTCCGTTTAAACGGTTAAATTGCCTGGGATAAATAAGTGCTTCCTGGCATGAAATGAGCAACTCAAGTGTACTATCGCCGGGCACCGACCATAGCGCAAAGGAGCAGTTTTTTTCAAGAAGTTTATCAATAAAAAGTATCAGTTTTTCCTTATCGCTCATTCTTTTCAGTAATCATATTGGTAACACGTACAGCCGAAATCAGTTTCCCTTCCTGGTTAAAGATATCAACATTCCAGATGTGGGTTTGTTTGCCTTGGTGAATGATTTTTGCAAGGGCAGTGGCACTCCCGTTTTTTAGCACTCCGGTGTGGTTGCCATTTACCATAATTCCCAAAACGTCAAAGGCTTTCATATCTACCAATAACATACTGCCTAAGCCGGCAAGTGTTTCGCCTAAAGCCAGGTTTGCACCACCATGCAGAATGCCATCAGGACGTGAGTTTTTCGAAGACAAAGGCATCATGCCTTCAACTTCTCCTTCGCCAATTTTGGTAATTATTATTCCCAAACTTCCAATCAAACTGTTTTCAAGCGCCAGATTAATCAACTCAACAGGCGTTTCAAATGATAATTGTGTTATATCCATATATTTTGCTAAATCGAGCCTAAAATAAGCGATAGTTTTTGAAAATCGCTAAAATGGGTTTTGTAATTTTTCGCTTAATTCGATAAGCCGGTAAAAATCATCTATTTCAGTCGGCTATTGATTTTTTTAGATGGAAAAAGGGCAAAGATAAGAGTAGTGGCATAAAAGAGTTGAAGTTACCGAAAACTAGATTTGTTCGTATTGAGTGGTTTTAATGAAAAATCAATTCTGACGCAAGGTGAATATTACGGCTGCGCATTATACCTTTTTCGCAGTGTTTTTAGGGTTTTGCAGTACTTAAAATACTGCGCTATAAGCTGATTTTGGACATCATGAAATCATTCTTCCGGAGATAAAGAATCAGCTACTTCACTTTTATTTTGGAAATGAGGTGCTATAAACTAATACTTATTAAAAATGTGGCTGCAAATGCAATAATGGCATACAATTCAGGGAATACGGCCAGCACCATTGTTTTACCAAAAATGTCGTGGCCCGATCCAATACCCGCAATTCCGTTTGAGGTTACGCCGCCCTGGTTTAACGCTGAAAAGAAGCCAACAAATCCAAGTGTAAGTCCGGCAGCCAAAATCGCAACTCCCTGAAGCATACTCATTTCGGTGGTAATTATTCCCTGGCTGTTAATAATAAAAAAACCGGCAAAGCCATATAAACCTTGTGTGCCGGGTAAGGCGCTTAGTAAGAGGTAACTACCAAATTTGTCGGGTTTCTTTTTTAGAGCGCCAACGGTGGCATTTCCACCTTTCGATACGCCAACGGCACTGCCAATTCCAGATAAAATAAGCATTATGGCTAAGCCGATATAGGCTAAAATTACTGCTGTTGTCATAATTTAAATGTTTAAAGTTTATTGTATTTATTTGTATTTATTCGTTTTTTCTTCAATGCCATCAATTGTCTCAAAAGGTTGGTAAGCCTGCCCGCCACCGGAAAAACCTGCGCTTTTATAGAATTCAACAAATGTTAAGCGCATGGGGTGAACAAACGATCCGAGCGACGAGATTAAAATGTTTAAGGTATGTCCGAGCAACAGGAATATAACAAAGAAAACGGGGCCCAGAATTTTGGAGGATCCAAGAATTTGCAGGCCAATGTCGTTAATTACAAATCCGAGAATGGCACTCGATAAACCAAGGGCAAATAAGCGGATATAAGATAAAAGGTCGCCAAAAATACCTGTTACTGTTGAGTAAACATCCCAGATGCCTTTACCAATTCGCGCAAATAAATTTACTTCGGGATCGCTGAAAAAGAATATTAAAAAGCCACCCGTTCCTAAAATCAGGTAGATTATAAGTTTATTTTCAGGAATAATTTCGGTTGCTGATAGCATTACATAACAAATGCTGCCAATTAATATTATTAGCCACCCGCAGGTAGCCAGGGCATACCTAAAACCAAATTGTTTGGTTTGGTTGGCGGCTTTTATAAAAAGGCCGAAAATTATTTGAACGCCACCCAAAATGAGCGAGAGATTGAACATTTTATCCGGATTTAAGAACAGGTGCCTGATTTCTGCTGTTAACGAAAGTTCAGTAGTTATTAAATTGATGCCAAAGAAAGTGCCTGAAATAGCTCCGAATAAAATAGTTGCCACACCTAAAAACTGAATAAGGCTGAGGTAAGGTTTTATTTCAGTTTTTGCTTTTAATTTATACAAGCCGCCGCCAATTAGAAAAAGTAAACCGTAACCGGCATCTCCTAAACAAAAACCAAAGAACATCATAAAAAACGGGGCAAAAAAAACGGTCAGGTCAAGTTCAGCGTAGTCCGGAAGTGAAAACATTGCACCAATAGGCTCGAAAAGTTTGCTAAAACGGTTATTTCTGAGCAAAACCGGGGTTTTGTCGCCCGGCCGTGCTTTGCGCCACAAATGTACAATGTGCTCATGTTCGAGGTAATGGTTTAACAATAAAGTTTTCGATTTTGGTACCCACCCTTCAAGTAGCATTAATTTGTCTTCGGCTTTTTTTTGGGTGTTTTGTAGTATGCTTTCAAACTGTAGCGATTGAACGAGATTTTTGTGCTCACTTTCAAGTTGGTTTATGCAGTTTTGGGCGTAACAGTCCAATGTCTCATTAATTGTTTTAATTTGCTTTGTTATTGCCTCCAGTTTATCTTCAAGCTCTGCATAAGATTCTGCTGGCAACTGCATTGGTTCTGCATCAAATTGATTGGTTTGCCCATTGCTGTTAATGTGTACAAAAAGTACCTGGTTGCCGGTTTCCGAAACCTGAACTACGGTACTAAAACGGTTCTGAATGTGTTCAAACTTCTTTTTTGTTGTGCCGAAAAAATTTAAGCTAATCCCCTCATTCGTAATGCTTTTAATAAGCGGTGCTGAAAAATTACCCCAGGGCAGGGCTTTTTGTATTGCTTTTTTTACCGATTCCTGTTGAAATTCAAGTTCTTCCAGCTCATTTTGCTTGTTAATTAAGTCGGTAATAATTTCTTTGGTATTGGCTTCTATTGTTTGCCGGCATATCGGTGCTGGTCTTTTCTTCAGCCATGCAATTGTTTTTTCAAGGGTTTGCAGGTCGGCATATTTTTGTTTTGTTGGTTCGCTAAGCTCAATATCCTGAGTGACCACATGCAGTACGCCCAATTTTTGCATTTGGTGCAAAAACTCGTCGTATTCTTTATAAAATACCAGGAAAGTATATTTTAACATGGGAACAATCATGCGCTTAATGCTTTATGTTTCTGTTGTCGTTTTTTTACAATCTTTTGTGCCGATTTTGAAAGGTTTTCTTCATCCTCCAGGAAGCGTTTTATCTTTCTAATGGCATCTTCGTATCCCGGAATTTGTACTTTTTCGTAGAGGTTTACTTTTTGAGTAGTTTTTTTTCGGGCCTGGTCGAGTAAGGCCATTTTTCGTAAATAGAATTCACGCTCGGTTACCAAATTACCAAGTTGCTTTATCAGCAAAATTCCATGGGGAAACCAGCTTGGCTTGGCAAAAAGACTAAATTCTTTTTCATCAAAAACAATCTCTTCCAAAACGGGAATAGCTACACCTGCAATTTTTTTAGTTGATAGTTTAATTGTGGCAATTTTTATTAATTCGGGCAAAAATTCGTTCCAAAGTCCGGCCGATTGCTCCCGGGCTTTTATGGTGTTATTGAATTGTTGCTCAAGCATGCCCGCGTGGTCTTTTGCTTTTTTTACTTCGAGGCGCAGTGCTGCCTCCTTGTTTTTTAAAGTAGGCAGTGCCTTTAACCTGATGTTTAATTGTTTATTCAGGTGGTGCAGGGCTGTTTTGTTATATTGAAATTTAATAGTCAATTTGTTGAAATTCTTTTAAACCGGGAAAATTAGAATAGGAACATGTACTGTTTTAACCAGGGTTCTTACCAAATCTTTATGAAAAAGTTTGTACCAGGCCGAGTGTTTCATTTTTGATAGCGAAATGATATCGATGTCGTAACCTTCTACAAAACTTTCAAATCCCTTAACTATATTATCGCTTTTAAAAAGTTCGCATTTTATTTTATGTTGACTGTACTCGCGTATAAGCATTTTGTTTAGTTCAGCTACTTTTTCCGGGTGTTTCGGATTTTCTTTTAAATCGATGTGTACACAATGTATTTTTTTGTTGAATGGTTCTAAAATTTTGAGCAGTTTGTTTAGCGAAGAGTGGTCGGAATCATAAAAATCAGTAGCATACATTACATTAATTGTTTCTTTGTCTTTAAGCACGGCTGAATAAGGTACGGCTAAAACCGGATGCTGACTTTGCTCAATAACTTTAATGAGTGTTTTTCCCCGAAATTCACCTTCGGCTTTTTTTGACGTTTTGGCACCCATGAGAATAACATGAGGCTCGTATCGTTTACAAGCTGCCGTAATTACATTTACAGGTGAACCTTTCAGCATGCGGTAGTGTAGTTTTACCGAATTAAAAAGTTCTGCGGGTACCTGTTCCTTTAACTCTTTGCTAAAATCCACCAGTTTTAACTGCGCTTTTTGGTGCGCCTCTTTTAACTCCATGCGTACGTACTTTTCCCACGAGGCAGTATGCCGCTCGGGTTCGTTAAAAGTAGGGTCGGGGTACACATACAAGAGCTTAATTTCGGCATTCTGTTTTTTTGCCAGGCTAATGGCATATTTACAAATGTCAATGCAGTCTTTACTAAGTTTTACCGGCACCAATATTCTTCGTAAATCGGTAAAACTATTATCATCGCTAACCTTTTCAAGGTTATACTCGCCGTGTAATTGCAAAAGTCGGGCAACTGCTTTTTCTGATTGTCGGGCTTTTACTTTTAGAAGCACTTCATCGGGACTGTATTGTTCACCCTGGGTTAATCCTTCGTTGGTGAAAAAAACCTCAATCCCATGTTCTTCCAGCTTGTCTTTTACAAAAGAACCCAGCCGGGGTGTCTTAACTCTAAGGATTGTAACCAATTGATTTTCCATAACAACTCCATTTAATGTTTTACTTCATCTGTTTTACCGTATTTCTCTACCAAATTGGCTTTTATGCCGGTTTCGGCGTTCGAGAAATACTTGTTAAATAATTTCCAGGCGGTATCAATCATCGTGTTTATTTCAATATTAATATCAATGGCAAGCAGTTCGTTGGCATAGTCTTTTGCAAAGCTGATTGTGCGTTTGTCGTAATCTGTTAGGTCAAAGCCATTTTCAATTTTTGTTTTGGCATTGGCTGCATCAGCGTAAAGCCTAATGGCTGCATTCATCACCTGTGGATGATCTTCGCGTGTTTTTTTACCAATTACCAGCTGCTTTAAACGTGATAAACTTCTGAATGGATCGATAATGACTTTCCCAATATCCGTTTCTTTTCGCAGAAATAGTTGTCCTTCGGTTATGTAGCCGGTGTTATCGGGGATGGCATGGGTTATATCGCCGCCCGACAAGGTGGTAACGGCAATAATGGTGATTGATCCACCATCGGGGAACTGCACCGCCTTTTCGTACAGTTTTGCCAAATCGCTGTATAACGAGCCGGGCATGCTGTCTTTTGATGGTATCTGATCCATACGGTTCGATACTATACTTAAAGCATCGGCATACAGGGTCATATCGGTTAGCAGAACCAAAACATTCTGGTTTTTTTCCACGGCAAAATATTCGGCGGCAGTTAAGGCCATGTCGGGCACCAGTAATCGCTCAACCGGAGGGTCTTCGGTAGTGTTTACAAAACTTATAATACGGTCAATAGCCCCGGCATTTTCAAACAGGTTTTTAAAGAAGAGGTAATCGTCGTTGGTAATTCCCATTCCTCCCAAAATAATTTTATCGGCTTTGGCACGCAATGCCACCATGGCCATTACCTGGTTGTAGGGTTGGTCGGGGTCGGCAAAAAACGGTATTTTCTGACCGGTTACCAGCGTGTTATTCAGGTCGATACCGGCAATTCCTGTGGCAATGAGCTCCGAAGGTTGTTTGCGGCGTACCGGATTTACCGACGGCCCTCCAATTTCTGTCATAATTCCATCAACTAACGGGCCTACATCAATTGGTGCTCCATAAGCATTAAAAAATCTTCCGGCCAGCTCGTCGCTAACTGCCAGTTGTGGCGCATGTCCCAAAAATACAACTTCGGCATTGGTAGGGATCCCCTCGGTACCCGAAAATACCTGCAGGGTAACCAGGTTGTTTTCAATTTTAACAACCTGTGCAAGACGATTGTTAACCATGGCCATTTCTTCGTTGCCAACTCCGCTTGCATACAAGGAACATGTGGCTTTGGTAATCTGATCAATCTTGGTATGTATTTTCTGAAAAGCTGTTGTTTTCATACGTTTGTTGTTACTATTTGTTGGTTTTCAGCAACGGCCTTTTCTTCAATTATATTTGCTAATTCTTTTTCGAATTTTCTGAACTGCTGTGACTCAAATTCTGAGTAATTCATTTGTTTTAAGACATTTATAATTTTTTTGAAGTAAGGGTTTACTTCTTCAAATTTTACAAACTGAAAGTTGGTGCTGCTTATTTTTAGTACCAAATTGAGCATGTATTTTTGACGGTTTATGGGGGTTGAAGCATCAACTTTATCGAAGGCATCTTGTTGCAGAATAACAAAATCGATAACTTCTGATTTCCAAAAGGTTTCGTGGTACTCAATGGGTACTCCATCGTCGCCAAGTATATTTATTTGCTCGTAGGCTTCCTTTCCGCAAATAAGAAAATTTCGTGCCTGCAAAATGTTGTTTACCCAATCGGGCGAAATTACTTTGCTCACATATTCCTGGTATTCAGGATATTCCAGGTACTTCGAATAACTCTCAACAGCATCAATGGCCGGATAGCGTTTACTGTCGGCTCTTTTTTGCGATAAAGCATAAAAACAACGTGCAGCTTTTTTTGTCGCTTCGGTAACCGGTTCTTTTAGGTTTCCGCCTGCCGGCGAAACGGTACCGATAAAAGTAACTGAACCTGTTTCTCCGTTGTTAAGGTGCACAAAACCGGCACGCGAGTAAAAGTTAGAAATTATCGCAGGAAGATCCATCGGGAAGGCATCAGGGCCTGGCAGCTCTTCCATTCTGTTCGACATTTCGCGCAGAGCCTGTGCCCATCGCGAGGTAGAATCGGCCAGGAGTAACACTTTCAACCCCATCGAGCGGTAATATTCGGCAATGGTCATGGCAGTGTATACCGAGGCTTCGCGTGCAGCAACCGGCATATTTGAGGTGTTGGCGATAATGCTTGTACGTTCCATTAACTTTCTGCCGGTTCTGGGATCGTCGAGTTTCGGAAATTCGGCAAAAATCTCTACCACTTCGTTGGCACGTTCGCCACAGGCAGCTACCACAATCATATCAGCATCTGCTTGTTTTGATAAGGCGTGTTGCAGCACTGTTTTTCCTGTGCCAAAAGGGCCGGGAATAAAACCGGTACCTCCTTCAACAATGGGTGTTATACTGTCGATAACACGAATTCCTGTTTCTAAAAACTTTGCAGGTCGAGGCTTGTTTTTGTAGGCTTTTATTGGGATTTTAACAGGCCACTTTTGTGCCATGGATATCTGGTGGTCATGGCCATCCTGGTCGGTAATTTTGGCAATGGTGTCGTAAATTTTATAATCACCGGCATTTACTATCTCTTTAATCGTGTAGCTGCCTTTAAATGTAAAGGGGACCATTATTTTATGTGCAATCCAGTTTTCTTTAACTTCTCCAAGCCACGATCCTGCAACAACTTCTTCGCCAACTTGTGCCAATGGTTTAAAAGTCCAGGCCTTATCTTCTTCCAGCGGCTGCGTATAGTCTCCTTTTTGCAAAAATATGCCTTGCATTTTATCAAGGTCGTGTTGCAAACCATCAAAATTCTTTGATAATATTCCGGGACCGAGTGTAGCTTCCAGCATGTGTCCCGTAAATTCAACAACTGTTCCGGTTTTTAATCCGCGTGTGCTTTCAAAAACTTGTATATAAACATGTTCGGTGCCAATGCGGATAACTTCTGCCATTAGGTCTACGCCACCGTGATGGATGTAACAGATTTCATTTTGAGCAACCGGTCCATCCACATGAACTGTTACGAGGTTTGCTATTATGCCGGCAACTTTACCTGTTGTAGCCATATTTATTATTTTATTTTGTCAAACTAAATTCCGCAGGGAATTCATAATTTGATTTTATTTCATCCATTATTTTTTTCAGTAATTCCTTACCCGTTTTATTGTCCAGCATCATCCAGCGTTCCATAATTTGCAGTTTTATAGTAAATGCTAAAATTCGCTCGATGGTGAAAAAATGAAAAAAGGTGTTTTCTTCCAGGTAGTGCCATTTCAATTTATCAATGGCTTTTTCTTTTTCAATCATTTCAATATCAGTCTCTGCAATTCTGAACACATCTTCAGCAAAAGGAAGCAATTCTTCAAAGTAGTCGGCTTTAAACCGATAGTTTGTTAGAAGAGTGTATTCTTCTTCTACTTGTTTAATATCAATTAGTTGTGTTTCAGGTTTGTAGTGGTGTTTTTGGCAGTTAAAGGCGCACAGCACGTTTTTTATGTTGAGCGTAAACCTAAACCACTGTTGTAGAAATGCATTTGGGCAACGCAGGGCATATTGAAAGAACAAGGTGTTTAAAAGCCGTTCGGCTTCCATGTTTGTCAATTTGGTTTCGGTTGTTTTTAGCTGGTTTAAAAACTGCAGCATGTATGCAGGCAGTTTTATGTCTTCATTTTCGGGAGCGAGTTGTTGTTCTAATGCTTGCCTGCTTAATGTGCCCGGGTAAAATTTTGTAGCTTGTTTTTTGGCGATGCTGTTTAGTAAGTTTTGATTGTCGAGAGGTAAAAAGAGATAGTTAACCAGCTTATAATCTGACGGTATAAGTAGGAGTTGCAGTTCTTCCCTAAAATTTATACTGCTTACAACAGATTTGTTCTCATCGAAAAACAAATCGGGAAGCCCCGCTATTAAACAATGATATTCTCTTTTTAGCATAACCGAATTTTAAATGGTTTTCAAATCATTTAAAGCCCGGCGTATCTAACGCTTTAATTTATTTCTATCACAACATTAACAGGTACCTATAAATGCTAAGCATTACCGGTGCCATTAAAAAGAAATTCTTTTGTTTTGTCTTTAAAGTATGGTTTAAAGTAATTGGCAAAATCTTGTGCGGTAAAACTAATGTGGTAAGTCCCATCTTTTGGACCTATTTTAAAACCTGTTTCCAGCTTCGGATCCATGGAAATTTCAAGGCCTTTATCCATGGCATCTGTAGCTTTTAACTGGAGGAATTCTGTTAGTTCCTTTTGCAGCCTTGCCGGAAGAACAATTTTTAAATTCATTTCTTCGGCACTTTCCGGATGCCATTTTTCAATGCTTGTTAGCATAAGTTTTTGTATAAAAGCTGTATCATTAAATGCTTCGCGAACAGGATTGTCAGCTTGAACGGTACATATAAGATGGGTAATTTTTTGTTTCAGGTGGCTCATGAATTGCCGGGCAGCTAGTTGTAGTTCTGCTTCAGTATGCTGTTTCTTCTCCTGAGCCTTTTTTTGTGCATCGCGAATAATTTCTTCGTGGGTTTTTTGCGCAGCCGCTATTATTTCTTCTGCTTTGTGGCGGGCATCAGCCATAAGCTGCTCTGCATCGCTTTTTGCTTTTGTAATGCCTTCGTTGTAAATTTTTTGTGTTATTTCTTCAATACGGTCGGTCATTGTGTTCTATCTGGTATTTTTATTTTGAATGCATATTGAAACTTTGGGTTACGCCCCCAACGGTTAATACCGGTGTGGTGCAGCCGTGTATAATTTCTGAAACAAATTTGCCAATTTTTTTACCCGTAAACCTTAACTCCTGGTGTGTGCGCATAATAATCATGTCAGCTTTTGTTTTCTCAACATATTGCAAAACTGCTTTGTGTTTTTCCTGCTCGTAAACTTTTATTATCTCCACATCGCATTTTACGCCCCGCTCTTGAAGCATCTTTTTTATCTTATCTGCATTTTTGTAGGCCAAACTTTTTCGTTCTTCAATATTTACATTAAGTGCCGAAACGATATGAATGGTTGCTTTAAATTTTTGCGCAAAAAATGTTGCCCAATAAAGTTTCTTTTTGGTGTGCAAAGAAATATCGATGGGAATTACAATATTTTTAATGCTTGTTGTTGGATGATCTTTATGAATCGTTAGTACCGGGCAAAACGATTTACTTACGAACTTATCAATATCATTTAGGGTAAGCTTTTCACTATTGTTGTGTTCGCTTTTGTCGAGCAATACAAACTCGTAACCACCATGTTCTGATTCAGAAATTAAATTAGTAACGATTTTGCCCCAAGCAATACGTAAAATTATGTTATTCGGGATGTCGGAATCAAGGCTTTTTTTAACAAATTCGGTAAACCGGTTTAAAGCTCCCCGGTGTCGGATTTGGTTTTTTTTTGATTTAGGGTTATGCAGAAATCTTGATCCCGTTTTTATTACATCAAGAAGAAAGATTCGCATGTCCAGCGCATTGGTAAAGAATAGGGCTTGTTTTAATATTCTTTCACCATCGCGGTTTTGAGGGATGTGTGCTAAAATGCTATTTGATCTGTAGTTCATAGCTAAGCTTGTTAAAAGTTGTATCCCAATGCAATAAGCCAACGGCAGCCATTATGGCCTTTTGTTTAATCATATACGAAAATTGGGGAATTAGTTACATCATTCTGATGTAAAACAAATAAAATAATGATGTTAAAACACAGTGCTTAAACAACTGTTGTAATAGAGCTTAGTTGGGCAGAAGTCGCTTGTTTATTTTAAATGCCTGTGCCGGATTAACCACAAAAAGTTGGTGAATATCGGGTTGACTTAAACCACTTTCAAGCAGCGCCGGAATAAGAAAGTTATCGATAGCTGTATAGCCTCTGAACGTTCCTCCGTTTGGTTTGGCCGGATCAAACCAACCGGCATCGTGCGAAAAAAGAACTTTGTCAAGAAGTCCCTCTTTTTTCATCAGTAAAGCAAAATCCACGTACTCTTTCAGGTCTTGCTCCATAAATTTATCAAAAGCAATCCATGCACCCATCCGGGCAGCCTCAATGTGCTTGTTGTTGTCTTTTTCGTTGTTGGCGTGGGTCCAAATAAAAGCCGAAGGATGAACGCCGTATCTTTTTAGAATCTCGATCTGTTGAAAAGCCGGTACGGCCAGGCCGGTGTGCGACATAATGGTTAAACCGGTTGCTTTGTGGGTGAGGCAGGCCGCTTCAACTACTTTCGCATTAATAGGTTTTAGCGGGGCACGTTCAACTGCAATTTTAATAAAGCCGGGATAAACTTCGCTGTCTTCAATGCCATTAGTGGCCTGTTTTATCCATCTGTCAGCAAGTTGCAGGGGCGTTTCTGAATAACAATGCTTGGGTAAAAATTTGCCGTTCCAAGGGCTGTAATATCCAACATTGGTAATTATCTGAAGGCCTGATTTTTCAGAGAGTATTTTTAGTAACTCCGGATCGCGGCCAAGATACTCCGGTGTACATTCTACCAGCGTTTTGTACCCCATTTGTTTAATCTCCAGCAAATAGGGTAGTACTTTTTTAACCACCTCGCTTTTGTTCCAGCGATGATAGCCGGTGCTGTCGGCGCCAATAAAATCAACTAAAATGTGTTCGTGATGCAAGGTTTTTCCTATTTCGCTGGCCGGGATGGCTCCATTAACAGTAATAATCTGAGATTCCTGAGTCTGACAGGTCATTAAAAAAACAGGCAGCAATAGAAAGAGTAATGTTTTTTTCATCACAATTTTCTTTCTAAAATACAAAAACTATTGCTTCTTTGTTTTTTTAGCAACAAGTATGGCCCCTGAAAATACGAGCAATGCTCCAATGATGGTAATTAAAGAAAAGCGTTCGTGCTCTACCCAAGAAACGTTTAATTGGGTTAAAATTCCCATGGTAATAAAAGTAATCATCGGGTTTAAAATAATGATTATACTTACTTTGTTGGCTTCGGTATATTTTAGTGCTTTGCCAATGCAGGTGTAGGCAATAAAAGTATTGGCTCCTAAAAAGAAAAGCAAAAACCACCAGCTCCAATGCAAGGATAACAGTTGCTGAAAGTTAACAAAAGGCAGGTATATTATAGCGGGCAAACCAAAAAGCATCAGGTTTAAGCTATCAACCGAATAATTGCGAACCAGTATTTTTTGAAGAATGGCATAAACTGCCCAGGCCAGGGCGCCTGAAAGCGTAAACAGAATACCAAGTTTGTAGGTTCCGGCAGTCTCGAAAAATGCCTGTAACTGGTCGCGGTAAAAAAAGGAAAAACCCAGAATGGCTATGGTAAAACCTATGATTTGGTTACGCAGTAATTTTTCTTTAAAAATTACAAAACCGGCAATGGCTAAAATAAGCGGACCGGTTTGAATAAAAAGCTGAGCATTGCTTGGTGTGGTATGATGAATGCCAAGCATGTAACCCATATAGTTCCAGGAGAGAGCCAGCGCTGCAAAAATAAGCAGTAAGGGAGGTTTTGTGAGAATTTTAAAAGCTTGTGGATTACTTGCCGCTTGCCATACAGAAAGCATAACAAAGGCAATAACAAATCGTATCCATACCACCGTTACCGGATCAACTTTACGCACTGCCACCTTTAAGGCAATGGCCAGAAAACCCCAAAAGAAAGCTGTTATTGCAGCGTAAACTATTCCTTTTGTATGGTTTTGCATTTTCTAAATGATTGAAAACAAACATCCCGGATAAAATCCGGGATGCGTGCTCTATATTTCGTGTATAAATTAACGCAGTTCGGCGCCTAATTCTCGGTTGAAGGCCTGAATTAATTTCTGCATGGTTTTGTCAATCTGTTTATCCTTTAACGTTTTATTAACGTCGCGCAAAATAAAACTAATGGCATACGATTTTTTACCCGCAGGTACACCTTTTCCCTCGTACACATCAAACAAATCAACCTCGCGTAGTAACTGGCGTTCCATTTTAAAAGCAGTAGCTTTAATCTGGCTGAACTTAACTTCCTTGTCGATTAGCAGGGCCAGGTCGCGGCGCACCGCAGGGAATTTAGGCAGCTCGTTAAACAATACTTTGTGTTTTTTATGCGCCTGGAAAACATTATCCCAATTAAAATCGGCATAATAAACCGGGTTTTCAATGTCGAATTTCTTTAGCCATTTTCCGGCAACAATTCCCATATTCAACACTATTTTATTGTTGAAAGAGTAGCTCAGCCCTTCGCTAAATAGTTCGTCTTCGCAGTCGCTAAGCTGCATTTTATCTGTTGCAAGTCCCAGTCGTTTTAAAATATTTTCGGCTTGCGATTTTAAGCCGTAAAACGATACCGGTGCTTCTTTTGTTGTCCAGCTTTCAGCTTCTTTATTTCCTGTTACAAAAAGAGCCAAATGGTTTTCTTCCCAATAGTTATTGGCCGGTTGGTCTTTTAATTGAGTTCCTTTGTAAAAGTAGGTATTCCCAAACTCATAAACCTTCAGGTTTTTGTTTTGTCGGTTGGCGTTATATGCTATGCTCTCCAATCCTCCGAAAAGCAAGGTTTGCCGCATTCCGTTTAAATCTGCACTTAAAGGGTTCAGCATTTTTACCGTCTGCTCTTCTTTGTAATCTTTAAGCCCCTCGTAGTAGCTTGCTTTAGTTAAGGAGTTCGACCAGATTTCGTTATATCCCTGAGCCGTTAACATTTCGGCAACAAGGTTTTTAACGCTATCGGGGTTTGGTTTGTTGGCTGTTTGCAACGACGAATTTACCTGTGTTGGTATTTCAATATTATTGTAGCCGTAAATTCTAAGTATTTCTTCAATTACATCAGCTTCGCGCTTAACATCAACACGGTAAGCCGGAACCAGCAGTTCCAACCCGGTTTCATCTTCGTTCTCTATTTTTATTTCTAAAGATTCCAGAATGTTTTTTACTGCCTGGTTGCCCAAATCCTTGCCAATTAAACGGGTAATGTTGGCATACGATACGTTTACCTTAAAATCTTCAATTGGCTTGGGGTAAATATCAATAATGTCAGAAGAAATAGTTCCTCCGGCAATTTCTTTAATAAGGAGCGCTGCACGCTTTAGCGCATAAATCTGGCCGTTCGGATCAACACCGCGTTCGAAACGAAACGATGCATCGGTATTCAGGCCATGACGACGTGCTGTTTTACGAATATAGACCGGATCGAAATAAGCGCTTTCAAGAAATATATTTTTTGTGGCAGCTTTTACCCCCGACTTTATACCGCCAAAAACACCACCAATGCACATGGCTTCTTCGGTGTTGCATATCATCAGGTCGTTTTCATCAAGCTCGCGCTCAAGCTCGTCAAGCGTTGTAAATTTTGTTTTTGCCGGAAGCGTTTTTACCAATACTTTGCCACCGGTAATTTCATTCGCGTCAAAAGCATGTAAAGGTTGGCCGGTTTCAAATAACACGTAGTTGGTAATATCAACCACATTGTTTATTGGTGTCAATCCAATCATTTTTAGCCTGTTTTGCAACCACTCCGGCGATTCTTTTACTTTTACTCCCGAAATCGTTACTCCGGCGTAGCGCGGACAGGCTTCTGAGTTTTCTACCTCTACCGGAATAAGCAGGTCGTTGCTGTCAACTTTAAAGCTATCAACTGATGGTTTTGTGTATTCAATATCCTGTGTCTTTTTCAGGAAAGCGGCTAAATCGCGGGCAGCTCCAATGTGCGATGCCCCGTCGATTCGGTTGGGTGTAAGGTCAATCTCAATTACCCAGTCCGATTCGATATTAAAATAATCTTTTGCAGGTGTACCCACTTTTGCATTCGGGTCGAGTACCATAATGCCATCGTGGTTAGTGCCTAATCCAATTTCATCTTCGGCGCAAATCATACCCATCGATACTTCGCCACGTATTTTCGACTTTTTAATTTTAAATTCCTGATCGCCATCGTAAAGCGTAGTGCCAACTGTTGCAACAACCACTTTTTGTCCGGCCGCCACGTTGGGAGCACCACAAACAATTGGCAATGCCTCGTCGGTGCCAACGTTTACCGTTGTTTTGCTCAAGTGGTCAGAATCAGGGTGTTTTTCGCAGGTAACTACTTCGCCAATTACCAAACCGGCAAGGCCGCCTTTTACTGTTTCTACTTCTTCTAAACCGCCAACTTCAAGACCGGTTTGTGTTAATATGTCGCATATTTCTTCAGGCGATTGTTCAAGTTTAATGTAATCTTTTAACCAGGAATATGAAATTTTCATTGTGTTCTGATTTTTCTTTCAATTTTTGAATCGCACAAAAGTACTGATTTTTATTACATATACATCAGCAGGTTTGGGCTAATCGCAAAGAATTAAAAAACGCTTTCCGCAGTGCTTGGTATTTGCACTGCCGGAAAGCGTCTTTTTTTAGAAGTCGGCCAAAATGGTCCTTTATTCATCAACTGTCATGGAGTAGGGATAGCTTTCGTTTGTGATGCCACGCTGTTTATTGGGCGTGGCGGCCATATCAAAAACAAGCGTTCCTCCGTTCTGAATGTCAGCATGTTTTATGTAGTTTTTGTTGTAGGTTTTTCCATTCAGCAGCACTTTGTCGAGATAGATGTTGGCTTTTGAATTGTTGGCAGCATCAATTACAAACTGCTTGCCGTTTTCGAGAGTGAGCGTAAGCTTGCTAAACAGCGGCGATCCCAATACATACTCATCGGTTCCGGGGCAAACGGGGTAAAATCCCATAGAGCTGAAAACATACCAGGCCGAAGTTTGGCCATTGTCTTCATCGCCGCAGTAGCCATCGGGGTGGTACGAATATAGTTTGGAGAGTACCCGGCGCACGTGTTCCTGGGCTTTCCAGGGTTGATTGCTGTAGTTGTACAGGTAAATCATGTGCTGAATGGGCTGGTTACCATGTGCGTAGTTGCCCATGCCGGCAATTTGCATTTCTCTGATTTCGTGAATTGGAAAACCATAGTACGAGTCGTCGAAAATTGGCGGAACAACAAACACCGAGTCAAGCATAGCCACAAAAGCATCGTTACCTCCCATCAGTTGTTTTAAATCTTCAATGTCCTGAAAAACGCTCCAGGTGTAATGCCAGCTGTTTCCTTCGGTAAATGCATCGCCCCATTTGTAGGGACTAAACGGCGATTGAAAAGTACCGTCCTGGTTTTTGCCACGCATGAGTTTGTTTTCAGTATCAAATACATTTCGGTAATTGCGGGCACGTTTTTTAAACAGCTCAATCTCTTCTTCAGGTTTGTTAAGTTCTTGTGCCAATTGCCAGATACAGTAGTCGGCATAGGCATATTCCAGTGTGCGTGCAGTGTTTTCATTCACTCCCACATTGTAAGGTACATAGCCCAGGCGGTTGTAAAACTCGGCCCCAAACCGGCCAACCGACGTAACTTTTTCGTTGTGTCCGTTGGTGTTTTTTAATATGGCCTCGTACAAGGTTTCAATATCGTAACCGCGTATGCCCTTTAAGTATGAGTCGGCAATTAATGATGCCGAATTAGACCCAATCATGCAACCGCGGTGCCCCGGACTTGCCCATTCAGGGAGCCAGCCACTCTCTTTGTACGTGTTTACAAGTCCCTGCATAATCTGGCTGTTTAACTCGGGGTACATGAGGGTGAAAAATGGAAAAACAGCACGAAAAGTATCCCAGAAACCATTGTCGGTAAACATATATCCCGGCAAAACTTCTCCGTTATACGGACTGTAGTGAACTATTTTATTGTCTTTGTCGAATTCGTAAAATTTGCGTGGGAAAAGTAGCGTTCGGTAGAGGCACGAGTAAAACGTTTTTTGTTCGGCTTCTGTGCCCCCTTCAACTTGAATGCGTCCCAGTTCCTTTTCCCAGCTTTGTGCCCCCTCGGTTTTTATTTCGTCAAAGGTTTTGTTGCCAATTTCTCGTTTTAAATTCAATTCGGCCTGCGCTAAACTAATAAACGACGAGGCCACCTTTACATTTACTTTTTCTCCTTTTTTTGTTTTAAACCCAACAACTCCACCTACATGGAAACTCTCTGCTTCAGTCGCTTCCTGCAGGTTTTCGTCTTTCCAGGTTTTTACCAATTCAAAATCCTTATCGAATTCGGCTACAAAATAATTTTTAAAATTAGCCGGTACCCCACCGTGGTTGTTCTGGCAGTAGCCAATTATCTTGCGTTCTTCGGGAATAATTTTTACCATCGATCCGCCATTAAACGCATCCAGCAATATGAATGAATTTTCGCTTTGAGGAAAGGTGAAGCGGAATGAAACTGCTCGGTCGGTCGGTGTAAATTCAGTAGTTACGTCGTAATCGGCCAGGTAGACTTTATAATAATGAGGCAGGGCTGTTTCGGCTTTATGCGAAAACCACGAAGCGCGTTCGTCTTCGTCAAATTTAAGTTCGCCGGTAAGCGGCATTAGCGAAAAAGCGGCGTAATCGTTAATCCATGGACTGGGCTGATGGGTTTGTTTAAAGCCTCTGATTTTGTAGTGGTCGTAGGCGTAGCACCAACCGTCGCCCATTTTTCCGGTTTGCGGTGTCCAAAAATTCATTCCCCATGGGCGGGCAATGGCCGGGTAGGTGTTGCCGTTGGAAAGGGCAAACTCGGAATCGGTGCCCATTAAGGGGTTAACCAATTCTACCAATTTTTTTGAATTAGCTGGTGGTAAAGTACTGTTCGTATCGCAGGTGCAGCTAAAAAGCAGGGCCAATGCAAAAAGTAGAAGAAGTTTTTTCATTTTTCAATTAGTTTAGTGTTTTAAAAACCCAGGTATATTTTTGCTTTCTCTTTAGAAAAAGATGAGCGTTTAAACGGATGGGCCTCGGTATTAAAAACGTAATCGTCTAATATAAACTCACCCGTGTTGAACGTAAAAGTAAGGTAAAAGTATTTTAGTGTTTCAGCAAAAAAGAAGGTAGGCATATAATCTTTTTTTTGCATGGTTCGTACATCCTCAACCGATGAGAATGCCACTTCTGTTTTGCAATATTTTTTTATATCGGCCCAATATTGTACCACCATTTTAAGGTAGTCGTCTTTTCCGGTGTAATGATACAGGTAGTAAGCCGATTCGATAATTTCAGGATTGAGGTCGTAAACCGGATAGGTTGGTTCACCGGCATCAAAATCGTAAATCATTGGTTCCAGTCCGTAGCGGTTCCACAACCAGTTCCACGTAGCCTGATTTTTTTCGGCACGTTCCAAATCGCCAGCCAAAGCCAATACTGCCGGGAAAAATGCGTCGTACAGCGTTACAATGCCACCTTCAATAACCGAGGAATTGTCGGCATAAATCGGGTTGGTACGTTTTAATCCGGTGTGCATATCAACGCGCTTGTACCAAAACGAGGTGTCGCTTTCTTCAACCAGGTAGGTGTTAATGGCAGTCAGGCTTTTCTCCCAAATCGGTTTTAAATCAGGGTCTCCAAAAAGCAGGTAGCTTTTTAGCAGGTATTCGTAATACGAGTCGATACCTGCGCAAATGTGGCTGCTTGTGTTTAGCCATTTGCCGGTTTCCACATCAATATTTTCGCCCACCAGATGAATTTCAGAAACGCGTTCCCAAACAGCAAGGTTAGCTTTTTTCGCTGCCTGGTAAAAAACGGGATTCTTTGTATAGTAACTCAGTATGCCCATTTCGAACATATAGGAGGCTGCCTCGGCAACATTAACTTTGGCTCCTTTTGTTTTGCCGGTTTTTAAATTAAACCAGTAGTAAGGAATGCCGGTTGGCGAATCGAATGCCTTTAACATACGTTTGCCAAAATCTTCGGTTTTGTCTAGGATTTTTTCATCGCCCGTGTATTCGTACATGGCCAGAAGTCCTCCCAAAATACGGATATTTACCTCAAAGGTTTTTACAAAAAGGTCTTTCTCCCAACTGATGCTGTCCACAACGTAGTGCTCCACTTCTTTAGCGTAGTCATCAAGTTTCATCACTTTCATGGTGCTGTAGGCATCAATAGGAGAGATATGCAGCGACTGCTCGTACCAGTCCTGGTAGCCTTTTGACAGAGGGAGCAAAACATCATGCCCCCAGGCATATTTTTTATAGGCCTCCCAGCTTCTTACAAATTCATTGCGAACATCAGTGGATAGGTTTTGGGTCTGGGTATTCTCATTTTTTTTGACCGAAGGCGATTGACAAGCAAAAAGGATTATTGCAAAAAATGATAGAATCACGCTCTTTAGCAATTGGTTTTTCATAATTAGTTAGCTGATTTTGTTGGTGTTTTTATCGATGATGGTAACCCGATTTTGGCCGGTCTTCTGCCGGTGCTCCAAATGTGTAATTTGGTTTTGGCCCCATCGTAAATTCCAAAACGCCACCTTTCATCAACTCCTCGTGGGTGATGTATGATTTAGAGTAGGCTTGTCCGTTTAAAGTGGCCGATTGAATATAAATGTTGGTTTTATTGAGCTCTTTTGCCATTACCTGAAAGGTAAGTTGGTTGGGGAGTTCAATCTCAGCCGATTCGAAGAGCGGGCTGCCAAAAACATAAACGCCATTAGCCGGGTTTACCGGGTAAAATCCGAGGGATGAGAAGACATACCACGCCGACATTTGGCCACAGTCTTCGTTACCACACAAACCATCAGGTTGGTCGGTATACATTTCGTTTAAAATAAAATTAATGCGCTCGGCCGTTTTCCATTGTTGGCCCGCAAAAGCATACATGTACGGAACATGGTGGCCGGGTTCGTTACCATGAGCATACATGCCAATTAAACCAGATATATCCACCGATGCGCCTTCCTGTAACTTTTCTTCACTGATGAAGAGCTGGTCAAGTTTTTTTATAAAGCTTTCTTCGCTGCCAAACAGGTTAATTAATCCGTTAATATCATGCGGAACCAGCCAGGTGTACTGCCAGGCATTGCCCTCGCAATAATCGTCGGCACGATGTTTCGAATGTACAGGATCGAAAGGAGTGCGCCAGCTGCCATCAGCCATTTTTCCGCGCATAAAATTTGTTGATGAATCGAAATAGTGCCGGTAATATTCTGCCCTTTTTGCAAAATGGTTAAAGTCTTCTGTTTTTCCCATTTTTTTCGCCATGGCTGCAACAGCCCAGTCGTCGATGGCATATTCGAGCGCCATGGCTACCGATTCAATAAGCGAATCGGCAGGGATATAACCACGTTCTTTAATAAAGTTCAGGCCGCGTTCATCCATTAACATGGTCGACTTTATGGCTTGAAATGCACGTTCTGCATCAAATCCGTTGTATCCTTTTAGGTATGCATCAACAATAACCGGAATGGCGTGATTGCCTACCATGGTATTGGTTTCGTTTCCGTGCAGATGCCAAACAGGTAATTTCCCTTGTTCGTCGAAAATATCCAGAAGGTTATTAACGATGTCGTTCACCTTTTCGGGCTGCGTTAGTGTAAATAATGGGTGGGCAGCACGATAGGTATCCCAAAGCGAGTAGGTAGTGTAGGTGTTGTAACCGGGATTCGGGTAGTTTTTTCCATCGGCACCCCGATAATCTCCATTTTCATCGTTAAAAACCGATGGGGCAATCATGGTGTGGTAGAGTGCCGTGTAGAAGGTAGTTTTATTTTCAGAGCTGGTACTTTCAACTTTTATTTTTCCCAATTCGTGGTTCCATTTTTCACGAGCAGCAGCTTTTGTTGCTTCAAAGTCCCAATGGTCGATTTCGCTTAATAGGTTGTTTTTTGCGCCGCTGGTGCTTACCGGCGAAATGGCTGTTTTAACAAGTAGTTCGCCATTACCTTCAAATTCCAGCATTACTGTGTTAATTCCTTTGTCGTTTTGTTGAATTGTTGAAATGTTTTTTATGGCTTTGGAAAAACGGGTGTGGAAGTAAAGCTTTTGATTTTTGGCCCAACCGGTGGAGTAACGCAATCCTTCAATACTATTGGAATCAATTTGTTTTATTTCAGCCTTGGTAAGAGCATCCCAGCCGGTTCCGTACGAGAGGTCGATAATAAGTTTTGAATTGCCTGTTGCCTTATAGTCGTATTTATGAAAGCCAACACGTTCGCTTGCTGTAAGTTCGCTTGTTATGTTGTATTTGTTGATGTGCATCTTATAATACCCGGGTCTCACTTCTTCGTTAGTGTGGGTGTATTTGGCTTGCCAGGGGTAGGGCATTGTTACCGAATCGGTAAACTGAAAATCGGATGAAACAGGCATAAACAACAGGTCGCCCAAATCGCCAATTCCGGTTCCACTTAGGTGAGTGTGTGCAAAACCAATTAAAACCGAATCGGAATAATGGTATCCCGAGCACCAGTCCCAGGTTTCGTTTGCATTGTTTGGGCCGAGCTGAATGGCTCCGAACGGAACGTTTGCCCCAACAAATACATGGCCATGGTAATCGCTGCCGATGTATGGGTCTACATAAGCTGAAAAATCTTTAGGTTCAGGTGCTTGAGAGCACGAGAATACGAAGAGTGCCAAAAATGCATTAGCTGCAAAAAGAATTCGGTTCATTTTGTTGAAATAGGTATGCAATAATAATGAATAATACGGGAAAAGCAAACCGGCAATGCCGGTTGCTTAACCCGTAAATTAAATCTAAACTAGACTATGCGAGTGACTTAAAAGTTCGGTTCTCCGGTATCCCACCATAAACGGGTACTTATTAAATCTGGCCCACTCATAGTGGCAACAGCGGCTGCTACAGCATCAGGGTTATTTGATCTTTCGCTTTCAACAAATGGCATTCGCTTAATCCATTCATCGGCAGGAATTACACCCCAGTCTTCGTTACTATCGTTTTGGTAAACCAATGGAAGTTTCGGATATCCTGTTCTGCGGAAATCAGCCCAGGGCTCGTTTGGATTTGTGAATCCGGCGATCCATTTCTGAGTAATGATTTTTTCCAGTTTTTCTTCGCTCGTAGCTGCTTCATCCCATGCAACAGTAACGGTAGAACGTGATACAAAGTCGTTCACGTCGCCATCGTACGCAGCGTCGTTATAATCAATTGGTGTACTTGTTGCATCAGCAAGGTATGTATCAACACCACCAGCGCCCCATTCTGCAAACGAAGCACGTACCCCAGCATCGTAGTTGTCGGCAGCGCTTCCTGCACCAGTCCAACCGCGTAATGCTGCTTCGGCTAAATCAAAATAAACTTCAGCTGCCGAGATGTATGGTCTTTTTTCAATTGTTTTGAAACTCTCGTTGATTGTAGAGCATGCGGTATGGTCGCCTTTGGCAATTAGTTTAGCACCGTTACGGATTCCTTTGTATGGAACTTCAGGGTGATCAACTACCAATGCATCATCAGTGGCAGGATTAAAATAAGTTTCGATACGTGGGTCTTTTAAACCAACAAGGAATGATTCCATTCCTGCCGACATACGTGTGTCGTTCCATCCAAAACAAATTAACGAAAGGTAAAGGTCGTTACCGTATAGTGATACTTTAAAGTTATCGTCGTTGCTGGTAATCAAACCTGCAGCATCAGCAATGGCTTTTTCACCTTGTGCCTTAGCCAACGCAGGGGCTACCTTCGAAATACGGATGGCTAAACGCAAACGCATTGAATTTACTAATTTTGCCCATTTTGTGATGTCTCCATTGTAGCTTGCATCGAATGTTTTTATACCTGCGTAATCACTGTTGGCAGCAAAAATTGCCTGTATTTCATCAAGATCAGCAAAAAATGCATTGTAAAGTGCCTCTTCACTATCGTACGAAGCATCGGCTTGTCCGTAAGTAGAGTAAATTACCGGTCCGTGGTAAGTAGTAAGGCGAGACATACCCAAAATACGGATTAATTTGGCCCAGGCCGAAAATACATCGTAACCACCGGCATCTGCAATGTCGATAACCTGACTTGCCGGAGCCATAATGCTATTGTAAACTCTGTTCCAATACGTATTCCAACGAATGTAGTAAGTTGTATTGTTAACACCGCTTACAAACGGTGTTGGCGTAGCCATATAGTCGCAGAAGGATTCTGCTACCAGGTTCTCTTCAATTTGGTGTCCAAAAATATTATACAATAAAGAAGGATAGAATGACCCAATGTGGTTAAAATCCTGCTCTAATGATTCATCCGTTATCTGGTACGGATTTACATTGGCCTCCTCAAAGCTGTCGGTACAGGCGTTGGCCAAAAATGCTATTAAAAATATAAATAGTAATTTTTTCATGATTCTTCAGTATTAGAAGGTGAATTTAAGGTTGAAACCATAAGAACGTGTTGCAGGAACACTAAAGTTATCCAACGATTGAGAGTTCATATCTGTACTCATACCCAGTTCCGGATCGAATGGCGCTTTTTTGTAGAAGAAGAACAGGTTTTGTCCTACTAAAGCAATGGAAGCTGATTTAACTGGTAACCCAATTCTTTGTACATCAAGATCATAAGACAAAGCCAACTGCGTTAACCGGATATTGGTTCTGTCGTAAACATACAATTCTGAAACACCGTTACGACCGCCTACACTTGTGTAATACGTTTTTGGATCTAATTCGGTGACAGCAGTTGTTCCTTGAATAGCATCTACTGAAACATAACCCTGGTCGCGCGCATCGGCTGTACGCTGGCTTACACCCCAACCGTCGAGAATTGATTCGGTTTGGCTATAGGCTTTTCCTCCAATTTTTGCATTGATAAGGAAGCTCAGGTTAAATTGTTTGTAATTGAAGTTGTTACTCCAACCTAAGCTGAAATCGGGTTCCAAACTTCCTAAGTAAGCTTCATCTTTGTTTGCGTAGGTAATTTCAGAAGGAGTTCTTAGCGGTTTTCCGTTGTCGTCCAACATGATTTGGCCGGCTTCATTTCTTTTTAACTTGTACCCATAGATATCGCCAATTGAACCTCCTGTAAATACACGTGCATAGTAACCTTCAGAAGATCCTAAGTCAATGTATTTTGTTTCATCATCAGGATAAAGTTCAACTACCTCATTGTTATTTTTAGAGAAGTTTAATACGGTGTTCCAGTTGAAATCTTTTGATTCAACAGGTTTTCCACTAAGCACTACTTCAACCCCTTTATTTACAATTTCGCCTGCGTTAAAATATTCGTAAGTATAGTAGTTGTCTTGCTGTCCACCACTAAGAGGGCGAGACAAAGCTTGATTTGTACTTGTAATGTGATAATAAGTAAAGTCTAAACCTAAACGACCATCAAATAAACGCCAGTCGGTACCAAACTCCAGTGTTACCAGTTCTTCTGGCTTAGCATCGGTAAATGGTTTTCCTGTGTTACGACTAACACCGCCACTTGCGTTAATACTGTGATTTACCTGGATTAAGCCCCAGGGAACTTCGTTATTTACCTGAGAACCTGATAAACGTACTTTTGCAAATGAAACTGCCTCAGGCATTTCAAACATTTCTGTTAAAATTCCAGATACACCAACTGAAGGGTAGAAATAAGATTGGTTGCCGGTTAAGGCCAATGTTGAAGACCAGTCGTTACGTCCCGAAAGATCCAGGAATAGCATGTCTTTGTAACCTAACTGTACGTTTCCTAATACACCTTGTTTAATGATTTTTCCTCCGTAGGTAGAGTTGATTGAAACATTGTCAGGAATATTCTGGAAATAAAATTCGTTTGGATAAATAAGCGAATTAGTCCCGTTATTTACACTAACTCCATTTCTAAACTCTGATTCCTGGTATGTGGCACCTGCAATTACATTTAAGCTTACATCTCCAAAGTTGTCTGAATAGGTAAAAATACCATCAGCATACACCTGCTTGTCTTCGTATTTCTGGTAATCCCAACGTCCGTTTGGTGAGATGTTTACTTTATTACCGCCTGCATAGTATTTTTGCTCGTACTTTTTGTTGGCGTAGTCAATACTTCCGCGAGCTTGAAATTTCAGTTTTTCGCTAATTTGGTAATCAAGAGCTAAGCTTGCAATAACACGTTTTGTTAGGTCTTCTTTAGGCTGCTTGTTGATTAGCCAATATGGATTTGAAGTAAAGTGGTCGCCTTCAACAAACCAGTTTTGCCAGTACATGTTACGGTCTTCTCTAAAATACTGGTAGTTTTCTTTATAATCGGCAAAATCCAAATCCCTTGGGAAAGTATATAAACTGGTAATAGGGTTAAGGTAATAACCTGCAGTTGCTCTGTTTTTAGTTTTCTCTGAAGTTAACATTACATTCGAAGTAATTTTCAGGTTATCCAATAACTGAAGTGATTGCTTGAATGTTACGTTGTTTTTCTGATAACTATTATTCGGCACTACTCCTCCTGAACCCGTGTTACCATAAGAGAAGTAAGTTGACATTTTTTCGCTACCACCACTAACTGTAACGGTATTGATTAGGTTGTAACCTGTTTCGAAGAAATCGTCAACATAACCATTCGCATAATTTCCTTTAGTGTACGACCAGCTTTCTGCCGACCCGTTTTCGCCACCATAAGAGAACTGCATGTCTGGTGTTTCAATAATGTTTTCGAAAGTCGCAGTCGAGCTGAAGGTAACATTTGTTTTTCCTTGTTTACCTTTTTTTGTGCTGATAATGATAACACCATTTGCCCCATCGCTACCATATAATACGGCAGCTGTTGCTCCTTTTAATACCGAAATACTTTCGATATCGTCAGGGTTAAGTTGCGACAAACCATCACCTTGGTCTGTACCACCCCACATACCCGACTGACCACCTTTGTTGTTAACCATCGGGATACCATCGATAACATAAAGAGGATCGCTTACCTGGCGAATTGATTTGCTACCACGTAATACGGTACGAGTAGAACCACCGGCGCCTGAAGTACTTTTCCTGATTTCCAAACCAGCAGTTTTACCATTTAACCCACTCATGAAGTTTACGTCTCTGGCTTTCATAATTTCATCGCCGGTAACTTGTTGAGAAGAGTAGGTTAGTGTTTTCTTGTCGCGTTGAATACCTAAAGCTGTAACAACAACCTCGTCAAGATTTTGGGTGTCGCTAAGAAGCTTTACGTTTGCTGTAGCTTGTCCGGTAAATGCTACTTCTTGAGTAATCATACCAATAAAGCTAAAAACCACCACATCACCTTCGCTAACGTTTTGTAATGTGTACTCACCATCGAAATTTGTAGTTGTTCCGTTTGATGTACCTTTTACAACTACAGTAACGCCTGGAAGCGGCGCGTCGGATTCGTCTGTTACTTTGCCTGTTACTTTACCTTGTTGTGCCATTACGGCAAAACCTGATAAAAGAAAAATCATGGTAACAGCAAATTTAGAAATAGATAGCCTTTTAGTTAGTTGGCTAATCGTTAAAAAACAATTTTCCATAAAATTTGTGTTAAGTTAAAATATCAAAATTTTGAGCCAAATTAACTATTGTCGATTTATTTGCGATTAACTACCGATTAATGTCTCAGAATTTGTTGTTAATGCTGATTAATTATTGATTAATAATTTTGCAAGTATCATAAGTACAATAAGTTATTGGTTTGTGTTTTTTAATAGAAAATTAAAGATTGATGGCTTTAAAAGCAAAAAAAGTTGTTTGTAGGGATGTTTTTATACCTTTTCTGCTAATGAGGATAAAAATATCAGTGTGTTATTGTTACACATTAACAATAAAAAGCAACTTTTAACTACTTTACTTGCTGGTTTAAGTAGGTCGATAGCGCGAAAATTATACATTTGTGTTTCATTTAGCTAACTGATGATGCGCGTACTTCTAATTTTTACTTTGCTCATTTTTTTATGGATTGGTAAAAGTATTGCCAATGAGCATCGTGGTGTGTTTTTTAAATCGAAAGAAGTTAGCCTCGAAAATCGCACAGGGCTCGATCTTACGTGCAAAGGAGCCATTAATTATAGCAACAGTTTCTCCATCGAATTTGATATCTTGTTTCGCGATCTCGACGAGCGTTATGGTTATGTGTTACAACTTAAAGAGAAAAAAGGCGGGCATCAGTTTGATTTAATTTACAACATCGACGGACGTTTTCCCGATCTATTTATTGTTCTCGATAAAAAGGAAACCAATCTGCAAATGGCGTTAACACGCGAGCAGATTGAACTGGTTAACCGTTGGCACAAGTTGAAACTTGAATTTAATGCTGTTTCGGGTGAGGTTGCCATGACTTTTGAGGGAAAAACTGTAAGCGATAAAATTGATTTGCCTGCTTCATCTGAATTGGAATGGACCTTTGGAATTGTAAATCGTTATGGTTTCGAGATTGATGAAGTGCCTCCAATGTCGGTGCGTAACATCCGGTTTTCGGAGCAAAATAACTTAAAATACTTTTGGCCGCTTGATTACACTGGAGATTTTACTGTTAAAGATTCGGTTGATGGTAAAAAGGCAGAGATTATTAATCCTGCCTGGGTGGTTGAGCAGCATCACAACTGGCAAAGTGTAAAAAGTTTTGAGTTTGCCGAGATGCCACAGGTTGCTTTTAACCGCCAAAACGAGACTTTTTATTTTGTACAACGCAAAAATGGATTAATCCGTTTTAATTTAAACACCAGGAAGGTAAGCACGGTAAATTATAAGGCAGGAAATCCGTTTTACGAAGATGCCCAACAGGTATTTTTTGATAAGGATAACCGCCTGCGTTCCTACTCTAAATACAAAAGCTTAGCTCCGGAGTTTAACGAAGAAAAAGGAAGGTGGAACAACACTTTTGATACACTGGCTTATCTGCCAAAGTATTGGCACCACAATAGTCTTTTACATCCTGCAGATGGATCGTTTACAGCCATAGGAGGTTACGGTTTTTTTACCTATTTCAATACCATACGGAAATTAAACGATGATACAAAAAGGTGGGAAGAGCTAAACTTTAAAGGCGAATTGTTTGAACCACGTTACCTTGCAGCACTTGGCAAGAGTAAGACCGATAGCAATTCTTTCTACTTGTTTGGTGGACTTGGAAATGCTTCTGGAAAACAAATTCTGGGAAAGGAATTTTATTACGATTTGTACCAAATTAACTTTGAGCAAGATAGTATTATTAAGAAGTGGGAGCTTGACGAAATTGATGGTGAAAGTTATACCCCGGTAAATTCGTTGATTGTTGATGAAGAGAACGATTGTTTTTACACGCTCTGTTTTTCGCACAGTAATAACGAAACAGCGTTACAACTTTTAAAAGCCAAACTTTCTGAAGCAGATTGTAAGTTTATAGGAAGTAAAATTCCTTATATTTTTTACGATATAACATCGTTTGCCGATTTGTATAACTGGGTTACCCATAATAAGTTATTGGCACTTACTATGCATCGCCTTTCCAATGGAAGGTTTCGAGTAAATATTTATTCGTTAAACTATCCTCCATCAGAAATTGATTTGCGTGCCAAAGCAAAAAAAACAGCATATACTTTTGATAGTCTTTTGCTTTTTTGTGGTGCACTACTGGTGCTGGCAGTATTACTAACTGTTTTAATTCTTTTAAAACGTAACCGGAAAAAAAGTGCCCCAAAAACACCCGCAGTTAAATTGCAGATAGATACACCTCTTGTTGATGAGAAAATGCAGGGAGGTGTATATACTTTTGGTGGATTCCAGGTTTTCGATCGTAAAGGCAAGGACATTACATACCGATTTTCACCTACCTTAAAAGAACTGTTTTTGCTGATTGTTCTGAATACTTTGTACGGGAACAAGGGCATTTCATCAAAAAAAATACAAGAATACCTGTGGCCGGATAAAGCAGAGCACAAAGCTAAAAACAACCGGGGAGTAAATATTAAAAAATTACGATCAATACTGGAAGACGTCGGTGATATAACCATATCGTTTGATGGTAATTACTGGAGAATAAACCATGGCGATGAAGTTTTTTGTGATATTGAATTTATTAAAAAGTATAATGAATCTGGTTTTGATATCAATCAACCCGTGGAGTTTGCAAAAGTGCTTACTATTTTGAAGCGCGGAAATTTTTTACTAAACACGGATGCAGAATGGCTTGATATGTTAAAAGACGAAATTTCCGGAAAGGTTGTTGGCCGTTTGGAAGACGTTTGCACATTATTGGATATGCGCAAAAATGAGCATGAACTGATGGAAATTGCAGAAGTTCTGTTTTCCTTCGATCAAATGAATGAAAAGGCCTTGCAGCTAAAATGCTACATTTTAAACCAGCAGGGAAAACACAGCCTGGCCCTTGAGGTTTATAATCACTACATCCGCTTGTATAAAAAACTCTACAATGAAGACTTTAATCGTTCGTTTAAAGCCTTACTTTCCGGTCAGTTATAACTCCGGAAACCTTTTTGGTTCTACCTCCTGCATCAGCTCATAAACATTTCTGAACAATAGTTCAACATTAGGTTTCGAAAAATATTCGCCATCAATACCATAAGCCGGACGATGTTCTTTTGCGGGCAATGTCCTGGGGGCAGTATCAAGGTAATCAAAAGCTTTCTGTTCTTCAATTACCTTCTGCAGCATGTAAGCAGTGCCTCCTCCGGGTACATCTTCGTCCATAAAAATTACCTTTCCCGTTTTTTTTACCGACTCCAGTATCCGATGGTTAACATCAAAGGGCATTAAAGTTTGTACATCAATTACTTCAATTGAAATTCCCTTAAAATCCTGTAATAATTTTGCAGCTTTTATTGCATGATGCACGTTCCATGCATAGGTTACGACCGTAACATCAGTTCCTTCGTGCACAATTTCGGGTACCCCAAGCGGAACTTTATATTCGCCATGGTTAAGTGGGAGTTTTTCTTTTACATTATAAGCTTTTAACGGCTCAATTACCAATGCCGGGTCGTTACTCTCGAGCAGGGTATTGTACATGCCTGCCGCCTGGGTAAGGTTGCGCGGAACACAGAGGTACATGCCACGCATAGAGCCTAAAAGCATCTGCATGGGCGATCCGGCATGCCAGATTCCTTGTAGCTGGTGACCTCGGGTGCGAACAATTACAGGCGCTGCCTGCCTGCCTTTTGTTCGGTATTGCATGGTTGCCAGGTCGTCGCTTAATTGCGATTGCGCATAAATCAGGTAATCGAGGTATTGTATTTCGGCAATCGGGCGAAAGCCTCTCAAGGCCAGCCCTATGCCTTGCCCAATTATGGTTGCTTCGCGAATGCCGGCATCGTCAACCCGTATTTTGCCATATTTTTCCTGCATGCCTTTCATCCCCTGGTTTACATCGCCTAGTTTGCCGGTATCCTGACCAAAAGTTACCAGGTTGGGGTATTTATTAAAGAGCGCATCAAAATTTTTATTAACCACAACCGAGCCGTTTACTTCATTCGGATTTTCGTTGTAGGTGACAGGTGCTGGTTTTACACTCAGGGCTGAGTCGGGACCTGTGCGGTGTAACGAGCTGTTGTAAAAACCAGCAGTACGTTCCTCAAACCTGTTTATCCATTCTTTAAGTTGGTCTCTTTCGTTTTTAAGGGAATTGCTAAGGTGCATCTCCAGCTTTAGGCGCTTGGCAAAACTAAGGTGCGAACGTCGGGTGGGAAAAAACTTATCGGTAACTTTCTCAAACCTGCGTTGACTTTGTAAATCACTTTTTCCATCAATTTGCTTTAAAATATGCAGCAAATCTTTTCGTTCGTTCTGATAGCCCTGGGTATAATTGTTCCAGGCATTATTTTTGGCTTGTTTTGCTTGTTTTTGTGCCGATTTCTCAATTTCCACCAACATTTCCTCGTCGGCAATTCCTGAACTAAGCAGCCATTTACGCATTTGGTTAATACTGTCGTATTCGTTTTCCCAGGCCAAACGCTCTTTGGTTTTGTAACGCTCGTGCGAGCCCGAGGTGGAATGTCCCTGTGGTTGGGTAACTTCGTAAATATGAAAAACTACAGGAGTGTGTGTGCTCCGGCAAAAGTCAATCCCTTGTTTAAATGTTTCAATTAATTCCGGATACTGCCAGCCCTTGCATTTAAATATTTTTACGCCATTGCTCTTATCTTTTTTTTCAAAACCTTTTAAGGCTTCCGAAATACTCGATTTGGTGGTTTGTAGTTCAATGGGAACACTTATTCCAAAGCCATCGTCGTAAATGGCTACTGCCATTGGTACCTGCAAAACTCCTGCAGCGTTTATGGTTTCAAAAAAAATTCCTTCCGAGGTGCTAGCATCACCAATACTGCCAAATGCCACCTCGTTGCCGGTAACATTATTGTTGAGGTGTTTTTTTAACTCGGGTTGTTGCCGTACCATTTTGCTGGCCTGCGCCAAGCCGAGCAGTCGAGGCATCTGACCGCCGGTTGATGAAATGTCGGAAGCCGAATTGTATTGACTGGCAAGATCTTTTATCTCACCCAACTCAGAAATATTTCTGGTGCTGAAGTGGTTGTTAAAATTACGGCCTCCGGTCGAGGGATTTATTTCATCATCGGTATCGCCATAAATCATGGCAAAAAACTCCTCAGGTTCAAGCAGTCCCAGTGCCAGCATAAAAGTCTGGTCGCGGTAATAGCCCGAACGCCAGTCACCCTTTTTAAAGTTTTTTGCATATGCAATTTGGGCCACTTCCTTTCCATCGCCAAAAATACCAAAGTGTGCGCGGCCATTGTGTACCTCGCGACGACCCAAAATACTTAACTGACGACTTAAAATGGCAATGTAATAATCCTGAAGGGCTTCTTTTGCTTCAACGTTATTTTGTGTAACCGGTTTTTCTTTTTCTAAATACATATACGCTTCTTGTTTAACTGCTGTCGGGATTAGAACGGTTTTTAGTTTGAATTGTTTAGCTAAAGTTCTTATTTAGAATGCACTAAAAGGTGCATGGATTTAAGAATTTTTGTTTTATTGGTCGTAATTCTAACTATTTGAAAATTAACGAAACCAACAGCTTGTTATTTGTTGTGCACAAGGCAAAAAGATTTATTATTCGAAAATTGTTTTTAACTTTGCTCCACTTCATTTATTGAGATTAAATATCAGAAATACTCCATTCGGAGTTGATTTACACAGGCATAGTTTTGTTTGTGTGATGTTTTTTTATATCAAATTATTTTACTCATTAGTTTAATTGCACAAAAAATGAAACTCAATAAATTACTGGCTAACAGCCAAAAACAAAAACTTTACGAGCCGGGTACTGCAATCATGTGGACCGACACACACATTTCGAAACAGCTTTTGCAAGTGCACCTGAACGAGCATGTGGATTTAGCAAGTCGCAAGCCGGAAACGATAAAAAATACGGTGAACTGGATATCAGGCAAATCAGGAGGAGAAAAGCTGAATATACTTGATTTGGGATGTGGCCCAGGTTTGTATTCAACCTTGCTGGCCGAGAAAGGCCACAAAGTTACGGGTGTTGATTTCTCGCAAAGTTCGATTGGTTACGCAAAAAAGAAAGCAGAAGAGAATGGACTTGCAATTCGTTATATCCGCAAAAATTACCTTGAACTGGAATTGCCTGAACAAAGTTTTGACTTGGTTTTGTTGATTTATACTGATCTGGGGGTTTTGCTGCCACAAGACAGGGCAAAATTGCTTCGGTTTATATACAAGGTTCTGAAGCCCGGAGGTAACTTTATTTTCGATGTGTTGAACGATAAGGATCTGCCTAAAAAAGTAGCTGCCAAAAACTGGGAAGTTGCCGAAAAAGGTTTCTGGAAACCGCAGCCTTATCTGGCACTTTCGGAATCGTTTTTATATGAAAAGGAAAAGGTAATTCTTTATCAGCACCAGATTGTTGATGAAAATGAAGGTGTTTCTCTTTATCGTTTTTGGACGCACTTTTTTGCAGTTGCTGATTTGAAAAAGCTTCTGGCTGAAAACGAATGGCAAGATATTGAATTTTTCGAAGATGTTTTACCGGGGGGGAACCTGTTTGGTGGAAAGCATGTAACTTTTACGGTTGCCCGAAAAAAGCAGTAAAAATTAAAGGGCACGAACTTAGCTCGTGCCCTTTAATTCTATTATTCTACAATAATTTCATCAACAAATAGCCAGCCTGGTTTTCCCTCGCCGGCATGGCCTTTGGGGCAACTTGTTAAATGCGCTGCGGTAACACGTACATAACGTCCTTTACCTTTTTTGTTTAGCACCAGTTCTTGAGTCTGACGCTCCCCGTCTTTTGCGCTAACCTTGTTTTTTACTGTCCCCAGTTTTTTATAGTTCTGTCCGTCTTCCGAAACTTCAACTGTAACATGTGTTGGGTAAAAAATCCATGCGCCGTTATCCTGAAGTACTCCGGTGCTTACTTTTGAAAACGATTGCGACTGTTCGAGGTCGATCGTTGCCACCAGATCTTTTCCGTTAAATCCTTTCCAGTTGCCATCGTGATGGTCTTTGGAGCCTTTAATTCCGTTTACCAGTGCAAATTCACCACTTGATTCGTAGCTTTTGCTGTTCGGGTATTTCTGGTTCACTTTGCAGGCAATGGCTTTATGAATAATAAAATCGGTGGCCAGTGGCTGCGATTTCTGTTTTCCGTCCTGAATAACAACAGCTTTCACAGTGCCTGATTTCGTGATCGAAAATGCCTGAGTATACTTATTTGATTGTGCGTTTGGTTCCGATCCGTCAATCGTATAAAAAATGTCGGGATTCCATGCATCGGTGCTTAATGAAACTTTTACCGCCTTGTTTTCAGTATCAAGTTCCGGTTTTGCCGAAACCTGAAATGCACTGGTTGCATAGTTGATTCCCAATTTGTCGAACCGTTGGTATTGACTTTTCATTCTTTTTGAGAAATCGCCCCAGTCTTTTGCCTCTTTTGGCGACCATAATACTTCTGAAAGGGCGCTCATACGCGGCATAATCATGTATTCCACATGGCGTCCGTTTGGCATATATTCTGTCCAGATGTTGGCTTGGGCACCAATAATATGTTCGGCTTCTTGTGGACTCAATTCTTCGGGCACAGGTTCGTAATGGTATACTTTTTTAAGGGTGATGTTTCCGCCAAAAGCTTTTGGCTCAAGCGAAGGATTACCCTGATAATAATCAAAATAACAATGAGATGTTGGCGACATTACCACATCGTGACCGGCTTTTGCAGCCCTTATGCCCGGATCGGTACCACGCCACGACATAATGGTTGCTGTCGGATCCAATCCGCCTTCCAGAATTTCGTCCCAGCCAATTAACTGACGGCCGTTTTTATTCAGGAATTTCTCGATTCGTTTTATAAAATAAGCCTGCAATTCATGCTCATCTTTTAAGCCTTCGTTGCTCATGCGTTTTTGGCAGAGCGCACATTTCTCCCATTCGGTTTTCGTGGCTTCATCGCCTCCAATGTGGATGTATGTTGATGGGAAAAGTACCATAACTTCGGTCAGTATGTCTTCCAAAAAGTTAAACGTTTCTTCTTTTCCGGCACAAAAAATATGCGTGATTGGCCAAACGCCGCCCGGAGGAACAGGTTTGTATTCGCCGGTACACGAAAACTCGGGATAAGCTGCCAGCGCCGACATCACGTGAGCCGGCATTTCAATTTCAGGAATTACCGTAACGTGTTTTTTTCGGGCGTATTCAACAATGGCTTTCGCATCTTCCTGCGAATAAAAGCCGCCGTATTTTGGTTCATTCTCCTTTACCGGTTCTTTTCTTGAGTTCCAGTCAAGGTGCGCACGATCGGCGCGCCAGGCACCAATTTCAGTAAGTTTGGGATATTTTTTTATTTCTATTCGCCAACCCTGGTCATCCACCAAATGCCAGTGGAATACATTCATTTTATGCATGGCAATGTAGTCGATGTACTTATAAATAAACTCAACAGGCATAAAGTGGCGCGAAACATCGAGGTGCAAACTGCGCCAGCCAAATCGTGGATAATCGGTAATTTCCATGCAGGGCAGGGTAGTGCCTTCGTTTGCGGTTAAAAGCTGCCAGATACTTTGCATTCCGTAAAATAAACCGGCAGTAGTGTTGGCGTTCAAAAAAACATGGTTGGGCTGAATAGAAAGCGTATAACCTTCGTTCCCGATTTTTGTGTGGAGTGGATTGTTTAGCTGAATAAGAATATTACCTTTTTTGTTCGATGTTGGTTCTGCAAATTTCGGTGCATTGCCCGTTGCGTTTTTTAAAATGTCACTCGTCAAATCAGCAAATTGTTTTTCGATATCGTTTGTAGCATTAAAAAGAACTTTGGTGTTGTTGGTAATTTTAAACTCGCCCTCGCTTGTTACTACCGAAACCGGCTTTGGTACCATGTTGGCAGATTGGGCAAAGGTGCCAACACTGATTATCATCGCTAAGATGGAAATAAATAGTCGCATCATTATTTTGTTTTTATGTGATTTCTGTGAATTAAAATATCGGCTCAATTGTAAAACTGTACTGGTAATCTTTTGCCCGAATCTGGTATTTATCCATCGGCTGTGCTCCCCATGAATTATCGCCGCCAACTCCCATCTGAATCAGGTCGGTACAAATAAAAACACCATCTTTCTTTACAATGTCGTTAGTGTGGCGATAATCGTCCATGTCTTCCATGTCAAAATCTTCAATAGGATTGTGCAGTGCAGAAAATCCAACTACCGGATTGCCCGAAATTTTTAATCCCAGGCCATTTTCGTTTCTCAACTCGAACCAGCGTACATCGGTTTTGTACCCGTTTTCCTGTGGTCGTACATAGTGAAAATACTGATCCTTTACTTTACTTTCGTAAAGGCCAACAAAGGCACTGCTGTTTCTATCAATATAATTTTCGTGTGGCCCGCGGCCAAAATATTTCAGATTGTCGAAATTTACCGGCATTTCCCAGCGCATGCCAATACGTGGTATATTTGGAAGTTCAGTATTTGATGTTTCAAAACTACTTGAAACCTCAATTCTGCCTGTGCCGTCTACAATCTGTACAATGGCCTGAGTGGCGTCTATCTCCTCAAAAGTGTATTTTGTAGTCAGGTAAGTTTTACCGTCTTCTGTTTGGAATGCAGTAACGGCTTCTGGCTTTAAGTTTCTTGAAACTTTTCGCCAAATTCCCATCCGTTCAAGCATGTTGCTGCCTTTGTCATTGTCGTTGGCAGGGCGCCAGAAATTCACCTGCGGACCTTTTTGAATGAGCTCGGTGCCGTTCATTTTATACGATGAAATTGTGCCGGTGGCTTTGTCGAAATGAATAGTAAATTGTTGACCAGTAATGATAAATTCGTCGTTTGTTTTTTCCAGTTTCAGCTCCGGGTAAGTGGATTCCTTATCATTTGTATTGTTCACAATAACTTTCATTTTAGGAGCAAATTGCTCATGAGCCACTTCAAAACCGGCTTTTCTGAATGGTTTGTCAACTTTTAGTTTTACCGAAAAGTCAGTGAGAAATTCATGCGATTCCGGATCATCGAAACTTATTTTTGCCCCGGTGTCAATAAATATATCCCTCGATTCTCCGGGTTTTAAATTGAAATCCTCAAGAACACCTGAACTCCAATATTTGCCATCGCGGGTGGTAACCCAGCTTATTTCATAATCGCTTAAATCAATAAAATCAAACATATTGGTAATTCTGAACTTTCTGTCAATCCTTCCAAACTGCACGTTTTGATAGGCATATTTTACTTCCCAAATAGCAGGATGTGGCGTGTAGTCGGCCGAGATAATTCCGTTGCAAACAAAGTTATAATCGGTAGGCATGTTTTCGCCGTAATCGCCACCGTAAGCCCAGAACTCAGTTCCGTTGTCGGCCTTTTTTACCAAGGCCTGATCGATCCAGTCCCAAATGTAACCACCTTGCAGCTGGTCGCTACGGTCGCGGTTAAACACCTCCCATAAATCAACCAAATTGCCATTGCTGTTTCCCATGGCGTGTGAATACTCACTGGAAATGTATGGTTTGGTCTGGTGTTTCGATGCGTAATTCTCCAGTGCCTGAACACTTGGGTATTGCGGACAGAAGATGTCGGTATTATCACCCATAATCGCACGCTCGTATTGAACTGGCCGCGAAGGGTCGCGTTCTTTTATGGCTTTATAAACTGCAGAGAAAACTTCACCGTCGCCGGCTTCATTTCCCATCGACCATACAATTACACAGGGGTGATTTTTGTCGCGCTCCACCATGCGCATGTTCCGGTCGATGTGTGCTGCAGTCCATTCCGGCTTTTTGGCCAGCGAATGTTCGCCGTAATACATGCCATGAGATTCAATATTTGCCTCGTTGGTTACATATAAACCGTATTTGTCGCACAAATCGTAAAAACGCTCGTCGTTGGGGTAGTGGCTGGTGCGCACGGCATTAATGTTGAATTGTTTCATCAAGGCAATTTCTTTTATCATTGCCTCTTCACTAACAACATGCCCCTTATATTGATCGTGTTCATGGCGGTTTACCCCTTTTATTGTTACAGGAACGCCGTTGATGTGAAACACCTCGTTAATAATCTCCATCTTTCGGAAACCTATTTTTGAACTCACAGCTTCAACCGTGTTTCCGTTTTCATCGATTAAACTAATTACCAGCGTATATAAATTAGGTGTTTCAGCAGTCCATTTACTTACATTTTGAATTACACCATCAGAGAAATGGACAGAGGCATTTTCCTTTCTATTAATTTTTACCTCTTCTTCTCTACTCGATAAAGAATAACCCCCTTCATCAAAAATGTCGTATTTAACGGTATAATTTCCTGATTTCAATTTTGCGGTGTGATTACTTAAATCAACATCAAGGCTAAACAGTCCGTTTTTGTATTCTGCGTCAAGGTCGGGGTGGGCAAAATAGTCGCGGATTCGAACTTTTGGTGTTGAATAAAGATATACATCGCGTTCAATTCCGCTTATTCGCCAAAAATCCTGTGCTTCCAGGTACGAACCATCCGACCAGCGGTACACTTCTGCCGCCACAATATTTTCACCTTCTTTTAAATATCTTGTGATGTCCCATTCAGCCGGAGTTTTACTTCCTTGCGAGTAGCCAACTTTTTGGCCGTTAATCCATAAGTAAAAAGCCGATTTAACAGCTCCAAACTGGATAAAAACCTGGCGGTCTTTCCAGCTTTCGGGAATAGAAAAGGTTCTTCGGTACGAACCAACCGGATTATAATCGTGTGGTACTTTGCCCGGTTCTGCCGGATATATATCATCAACAAATTTCATCTCAGGCGAAACAGGTCGTTTGTAATCCGAAAATTCATACTGGTGATTCACATAAATAGGAAAACCATAACCTTCCAGCTCCCAGTTGGCAGGAACAGGAATGTCATCCCAGCTGGAAACATCGTAATCAGGTTGGTAAAAATCCTTCGGCCGGTCGGCAGGTTTTCTTACCCAATTGAATTTCCAGGTACCACTTAGTGTTTCATAATAAACTGATTGATGCGGTTTTTGGGTAAAAGCAGCCAACACCGATTCAAATGGCATTAAGCTGGCATGTGGTTTTTCTTTGTTTTTGTCAAATACTGCAGGGTTTTCCCAGTCGTTTGTTTGATTTTGGGCGAAAACGTTGCAAAAATGAAAAACTGCAAAAAGTAAGATGCAAAATTGTTTCATGGTTTTAAAAAAATTTTCAAAGCAGTATCAAGATAGTCTAATAAATTCCAAAGATAGTTTTTTTTGGGTGGATTGTTTAACTTCATTTTGAGGGAATTTACTACCTCCCAAAAATTTGTTTTAAGTTTTATGTGTTTTTAAGTTTTTTTAACAAAGCTGCTTATTGTTCAAGTTTCAGTATATCAGGTGTTTAATGTTTTGTTCGTTTTGGCTTGAATGATTTTAAACAGTATTTAAAATTTGTGAGATTTAAAATATAGTTCTACTTTCGTGCACGTACACGGAAAATTATTTTTCAAAATAATATAACTAAACTAGTATCATGGAATTCGGAAAATACAGTTTTGGAGTGGGCGACCGCTTCAATCATGAAGGAGAAGCACAACTTCGTGCATTAATTAGAGCTAATCAAAAAGGAATTGCGGTTACCCCGGTATGGAATAAATCAAACCGCGAACACGACATTGTTCATTCAGAACCGTCTGGAACTCGTGTTGAAGCAGATGAAGCAACAAAAGCTTTGGGCTGGGATAAGCCCTATTTTGTGGATGCCGATCATATTAACCTTGGTAATGTAGATCGATTTATTGCTCATTCCGACTTTTTTACACTTGATGTAGCCATGTACATTGGCAACGAGTCTTCAGCTGATGATGTAGATGCTTTCAAGTCATCATGCGCCGCATTGGGGGCCAAAGTTACTATTCCGGGAATTGATGAAGCCATTGAGATTTCGGAACAACTATTGGAGGAAGTGGCCACAAAATACCTTGCCGCGATTAAAGAAGCCGGAAAAATATATCGCCACATTGAAGCAGCTAAAGGCAAAGGAAACTTTGTTACTGAAGTATCGATGGATGAGGTAGAAGCACCGCAAACACCGGTTGAACTATTTTTTATTTTGAAAATGATTGCCGACGAAAATATTCCAGCTCAGACAATTGCGCCAAAATTTACAGGGCGATTTAACAAAGGTGTTGACTATGTAGGTGACGCCACTCAGTTTGCCAAAGAATTTGAACAGGACGTGTTGGTAATTGATTATGCGGTTAAAGCCTTTGGTTTACCCTCTGATTTAAAACTAAGTGTACATTCAGGTTCGGATAAGTTTACCATTTACCCCATAATGGCCGAAATAATAAAGAAATACGACAAAGGATTACATGTAAAAACTGCCGGTACAACGTGGCTGGAAGAGGTAATTGGCCTGGCAATTTCGGGCGATGAAGGTTTAGTGGTAGCCAAAGAGATTTATACCAAAGCACTGCAACGAAAAGAAGAACTTTGTGGGCCTTATGCCGATGTAATTGATATAGACGATGCACAACTGCCTTCGGCTGAAGAGGTTGCTTCATGGTCGGGAGAGAAGTTTGGTAACACATTGCGCCACATCCCGGGGCATGCCGATTACAATGCAAATTTCCGTCAACTCATACATGTAGGATATAAAGTTGCAGCCGAAATGGGTGAAAATTATACCGGTCTCTTAAAAAAACACGCCGATGTAGTTGGTGGCTGTGTTGAAGAGAATATTTACGACAGACATTTAAAACGTTTATTTGATTTATAAAAATCTGAATTTTCGGGAAGCCGAATTCTTACTTATATTTTTGTTATGAAACAATTTATGGAAAAAGATTTCCTGTTGCAAAGCAATGTTGCGAAGGAATTGTACCACGATCATGCGGCTAAAATGCCCATTTTTGATTATCACTGTCATATTAATCCAAAAGAAATTGCAGAAGACAAGCAATACAATAATATGACTGAAATATGGTTGTATGGCGACCATTATAAGTGGCGCGGTATGCGAACCAATGGTGTTGATGAACGGTATTGTACAGGTGATGCCAGCGACTGGGAAAAATTTGAGAAATGGGCGGAGACTGTGCCACATACCCTACGCAATCCTTTATTTCACTGGACACACCTGGAACTGAAAAAGTTCTTTGGAATAGATAAAGTACTAAGTCCGGCAACGGCCAAAGAAATTTGGGAAGAATGTAATGCCAAATTACAAACACCAGAATATTCTTGTCGGGGAATTATTAAAATGGCAAATGTACATACCATTTGTACCACTGATGATCCGGTTGATTCTTTGGAATACCACCGTGCCATTAAAGCCGATGGTTTTGAAACTGCAGTTTTACCAGCATGGCGCCCTGATAAAGCCATGGCTGTTGAAAATGCAGCAAGTTATAACGATTACCTGAAACAGTTGGAAGAAGCTGCTAATATGAATATTGGTAGCTTCGCCGACCTGATGGATGCTCTGGATAATCGTCATGAATTCTTCCATCAGAATGGCTGTCGTTTAAGCGACCATGGTCTTGAAACCGTATTGGCAGAAGACTATACAGAAGCTGAAATTGAAAAAATATTTGCTAAAGTGCGGTCGGGCAACGAGTTATCAAAAGAAGAAATTTTGAAATTCCAGTCGTGTATGTTATACGAATTTGGGATTATGGATCATTCCCGTGGCTGGACTCAACAGTTCCATCTGGGAGCCTTAAGAAACAACAACACTCGTTTGTTTAACAAACTTGGCCCCGATACCGGATTTGATTCAATTGGTGATTTTGAAGTTGCACGTCCACTTTCGAAACTATTGAATCGCCTTGACTTGGAAGATAAACTGTCAAAAACAATTCTATACAACCTTAATCCGCGCGATAACGAACTAATTGCAACAATGATAGGGAACTATCAGGATGGTTCTGTGCCTGGAAAAATGCAGTTCGGATCCGGATGGTGGTTTCTCGATCAGAAAGACGGAATGGAAAAACAAATGCAGGCCTTGTCGAACCTTGGTTTGCTGAGTCGTTTTGTAGGAATGTTAACCGATTCGCGCAGCTTTTTATCGTACACCCGCCACGAGTATTTCCGCAGAACCCTATGTAACTTGCTGGGTAATGATGTTGAGAACGGCGAAATTCCATACAACAAGGAATTGTTGGGCAACATGGTTGAGAATATTAGTTTTAATAATGCCAAGGCTTATTTTAATTTTTAGTAAAAACGATTTGATTTTTAACGACTTTTAAGCGTTATATTTTGGTGGAAGTATATTTTTGCAATCGATTGCATTGCGGAGTATCCCAAATCTTTGCAAGAGAGAAATAAATTCTGCTTCGTTGGGATAAGTTCCATCTTATATCTATAGAATAAAAACAACATGACTAAAATGAAAATCAAATCAAAATCAGAATGCACTTACGATTGCATCTCGTTGGGTGAAGTAATGTTAAGGCTCGACCCGGGCGAGGGCCGTATAAGAACAACCCGACAGTTTCGTGCCTGGGAAGGCGGTGGCGAATACAATGTATCGCGTGGACTGAGAAGGTGTTTTGGCAAGAAAACAGCAATTATTACAGCGCTGGCCGATAACGAAGTTGGTGCTTTGGTTGAAGACTTTATGCTGCAAGGCGGCCTTGATACTCAGTTTGTAAAATGGGTGCCTTACGATGGTTGTGGGCGAACAGTTCGCAACGGGCTGAATTTTACCGAACGTGGTTTTGGTATCCGTGGTGCCAAAGGTGTTTCCGACCGTGGCAATACAGCTGCGTCACAGCTAAAACCGGGCGATATTGACTGGGAATACATTTTCGGAACACTTGGTGTACGCTGGATGCACACGGGTGGTATTTTCGCAGCACTTTCTGAAACAGCAGCCGAAACCGTGATTGAAGCGGTAAA
>Ga0207830_100057_pt1 | contig 103756 bp, 89 predicted proteins | sample TtanPargueraPR_6_FD_187740 | JGI IMG/M metagenome (GOLD analysis project Ga0207830, IMG submission 187740) | Aerobic enrichment media microbial communities from Bioluminiscent Bay, La Parguera, Puerto Rico - Tt and E2 (3) (SPAdes) | ecosystem: Environmental > Aquatic > Marine > Unclassified ...
ATTGACGCCTCAGCCCTGGAAAGCCTGGAAGCGATTAACGAACGGCTGCGCGACGCCGGGGTGCGTCTGCATTTCTCGGAAATCAAGGGCCCGGTCATGGACCGGCTCAAAGGCACGGAGTTGCTGGAACACCTGGGCGGACGCATCTTCCTGAGCACTTATGAAGCCTGGCAGGCGCTCACGGACCGGGCGGCGTTGGCGGCTTGACCTGAACGGTGTGATCCCATTGACGGTGTATGGGGTATGTGTAGACACTGCCCCGTATTTCCAATCGCACCCGCACTGGTAAAACGCCATGGGAATGACCGACAACCTGCTCTCCACCAGTCAATGGCTGATCACCGCCGTGCTGTTTGCGGTGATCCTGTTGAACGCGGTGCGTTCTGTCGACTGGTCCGCCTTGCGCAAGGATAACGCCCTGCAGCATTCGTTTTTTGGCGCTGCGGTGATTCTGGGTTTTGTCTGGCAGTTGCGGGCAGGTATCTCACCAGGATTGGCGATTCACATCTTTGGCATCACGGTGATTACCCTGATGCTGGGTTGGGCTCTGGCCGTGCTGGCGGGCCTGCTTGCCCTGGTGATCACCGTCATCACCGGGCGAGAGCCGTTACTGATGTTTGCCGCCAACGGCCTGATTACGGTGATGGTCCCGGCACTGGTCAGCCATGGCATCATGTTGTGGGAACGGCGGCGCAATTTCCGTAACTTCTTCGCTTATATCTTCTTCTGTGGTTTTTTCGGAGCCGGTCTGTCGGTAGCCGCGGCCGGTATGGTGATGTGCCTGATGCTATGGAGCAGCGGTACCTACAGTTTTGATGAACTGGTGCATGAGTATCTGAGGTATCTGCCGCTGTTCATGATTCCGGAGGGCTTCATCAACGGCACCTTTGTCACTGGCCTGATGGTTTTCCATCCGGACCGGCTCAGTACGCTGGACCAGAGCCGGTACCGTTAAGGCCCTTTTCAGATACCGTCACCCTGCTCGGAAACGGTCTGCAGTTCACGAATGTCCCTGCTGGAGTGGATTCTCCGACGCCAGTTGTCCAGCCAGCCCAGTACTTCGGCTGACGGCATGGGCCGGGCGATGCCATAGCCCTGAACCAGGTTGCAGCCCATGTCCCGCAGTGCGATGGCGTGCTCCAGCGTTTCCACCCCTTCGGCCAGTACGGGGTGGTCAAAACGCTGTGCGAGGAAAATGACGCTTTCGACGATGGCACGGTCATTGGCGTCGGTAAGCATGTTGCGGACGAAACTCTTGTCAATCTTGATGACATCCACGGGCAGGGTGCGCAGGTAGGTCAACGAGGAAAAGCCGGTGCCAAAGTCGTCCAGCGCCACCTGCAGCCCCAGAGACTGGCAGCGCGCCAGCACATTGCTGGCGCGTTTGGTGTCTTCCAGCGCCGTGGATTCCAGCACTTCCAGGGTGATTTGCCCGGGGCTCACTTCCGGATGACTTTGCAGATAGCCTTCCAGGTAGTCCGCAAACTTCCGGTCCATCAGGTGGGGCGCGCTGATATTGATGCTGACAGCCAGGGCTTCGCCGGCTTCCCGCCATCGGTTCATCTGGTGAATCGCCTCTTTCAGCACCCATTGGCCCAGGGGGATCTCCAGGTGACTGTTGGCCACCGCCGGAAGAAAGGCACCGGGGGTAATCAGTCCTTTTTCGGGGTGGTTCCAGCGAATCAGGGCCTCGAAGGCAATCACCTGGCAGTCGGCCATGCGCAGTTGTGGCTGGAAGTAGAGTTCGAATTCCTCGTTCTCCAGGGCCCGGGAAATCTCCATCAGCAGGTTCCGACGTTCCTTGCGGAAGGCATATTGGCCTGGATCGAAAATATGAAACTGGTTGCGGCCTTTCTCTTTGGCAGCATACATGGCCTGGTCGGCATGGCGGATCAGGCCTTCGGCGTCGGTATCATCCTCCGGGTACAGGGTGACGCCGAGGCTGGCGGTCAGATTTACTTCTTTACCCGCCATGTCGAAAGGCTCACTGACCGAGGTCAGGATACGCTGATACAGCGGCTCTGAATGATCGCTCTGAATCAGCAGAACAAATTCATCGCCGCCGATTCGGGCGACGGTATCTCCGCTGCGGAGACTTCGGGTGAGCCGTTCCGCCACCATTCGGAGGGCCTCGTCGCCGAAATCGTGGCCTAGTTCATCGTTGATGCCCTTGAATCCGTCCAGGTCAAGATAGCAGATGGCGAGTGAGCGTTTCTGCCGGTCCACGTGCGCCCTGGCGGATCGCAACCGCTCTTCCAGAAGCTGGCGGTTGGGCAGGCCGGTGAGGTCGTCGTAATTCGCGGCCCGGTCGAGCTCTTTGGCGTGATTCTTCAGGGCAGTGATATCGGAGAACGCCGCCACATAATAGTGTTTGCCGGGTTCATCCAGGTGCACCCGGCTGATGGATAGCAGTTCCACATATTCCTCACCGTTTTTGCGGCGATTCCACACCTCTCCGCGCCAGTGATCGGTTTTTTCGATGGACTGCCACATGGAACGGTAGTATTCCCGGGAGTGGCGGCCAGAACTCAGAATGGAAGGGTTGAGGCCGAGTACTTCCTGACGGCTGTAGCCGGTAATCCGTGAAAATGCAGGGTTTACATCGATAATGTGGTTGAGGTGATCGGTGATGACAATCGCCTCGTGGCTGCGATCAAAGACGCTGGCAGCGATGCGGAGGCCTCGTTCACTGTTCTTCCGGTCAGAGATGTTGGTCTGGATCACCACGAAGCCGGGTTCAACGCCGTCCTCGCCATCCACCGGTGTGCAGTAGGTGTGTACCCAGTAGGGTTCGCCGCTGGCGGTATAGTGCAGGATGTCTTCTTCAAAAGCCTCGCCCCGGAACAGGTGGCGGTATATCCGGCTTACGGTATCAGGATCTGTGTCCGGCCCGGCCAGAACCTGGCTGGGCAGCTTTCCACGTACTGCACTCAGCGAGTAGCCAGTATGCTTCTCGAACGCCTGGTTGACCCATTCGATGCAGCCGCCGGCATCCAGTATCAGTGCCATGTTACGGCTGGCGGTGGCGACCAGGGCCAGTCGTTTCGGATCGATATCCGAAGCAGGCTGGGGAGTGTCCGGGGTGTTGGGCATAGATCAGGTGTTCCGGTTAACGGTGGCTTTCGTCTTCCTCCTCTCCATGTGAGAACTGTTCGCGGGTATGGCAATGATGGCGACCCGCAACCTCCGCATTTTTCGTGTACCTGTTATCCGTATATTGCAATGAGAGGTGCGAGGGATGCTACCTCATCCGGGGCTGGAAGGCATTCGACCTTGGTTTCAGAGAATTGATCATCGTCAATTCGTAACAACTTTTTACGGTTCGATGACAATCGAGGCACTATTGCCGCCAGCGGGAATGCTTCTGCAGTTTGCGCTGGAGTGTACGCCGGTGCATGTTCAGGGCCCGGGCGGTTGCTGATATGTTGCCTTCATGCTCATTTAACACCCGCTGGATATGCTCCCACTCCATTTCCTCCACCGACGGCGGTTCCTGGCGCAGTTCAGGGGCGCCTTCAATGGGCTCAAAACCGTGAATCAGCTGGCTTACGGTGACCGGTTTGCACAGGTAGTTCATGGCGCCACGGCGCATAGCTTCAACCGCCGTGGCGATACTGCCGTAACCGGTCAACACCAGGACCTCCAGATTGTCATCAACCTGCAGCAGTTCTGGCAGTAATTGCAGGCCGCTCTCACCCGCCAGATTCAGATCCAGCACGCAGCGTTTAAAGCGCTTCTCGCCAAGGGCCTGGAGCGCATCCGCCCGGTTACTGGCCGTCGCGCTTTCCACGCCCTGTCGTGCAAGAGAGCGGCTTAGTACCTGCAGAAAGCTCTCATCGTCATCAATCAGCAACCAGCATTCGCCGTCTGTCATGTTCAGATAACTCCCGTAGAAGGTGCGCCAGACATCGGAAGGTCGATCACCATGGTGGTGCCCTGATCGCTCACCCGGGCACGAAGGTGGCCGCCCAGTCGCTGTATGGTGGCGTTGGACAGAAACAGCCCCACACCCAGGCCGTTGCGGGAATCCACCACGTCTTCGCCCGGCGCACCGGCAAAGGCACTTTCCAGACCATCGCCGTGGTCTTCGACGATGATCTCGACCCGTGCATTGTCGGCCCTCTGGCAACTGACGGCGACCCATTCGGGGCTGGCAGTCAGGGCGTTGGCGAGCAGGTTCAGTACCGCCTGATCGAGGGTGGCATCTACCGCAACCATGGCCTCGGGACAATCGTCTGCCCAGCGTATCGGCCCGGCGGGCCAGAGCAAGGTTGCAGACTCCCGAAGCCGTTTGAGCCAGGCGGACACCGGCAGGTTTTCCAGTTTTGCGTTGCGGGCTTCGACGGCCGCCTGGGTCAGCTGCTGGAGATGGCCACTGCACAGTGCCAGTTGCTGTTGCATCATGCTCAGATCATCCTCCAGATGCTTGTCGTCCTGATCAGAGGTGGCAGAGCGAATTTCATCCAGCAGTAACGTCATGGTGTTCAGGGGCGTTCCGAGACGATGGGCGACGGCCGCGGCGGAAAGGCCCAGAGAAATGATCTGTTCGTCGCGAAGCCGGTTTTCCCGGAACTGTCCAAGCTGGGATTGCTGTGCTCTCAGCTGGCGGGCCAGGGTGCCCACTACCAGGAGCAGAATGGCGGCAGTCAGGGCAAAGGTCACCCACATACCCACCAGATGTAGCTGGGCCAGGTCGCCGCCGTGATGCTGATGTTCAATGGCGGGGGTATGCCAGAGTACCAGGGCGGTATACACCAGCACACCGGATACCGTCAGGACGATACTGTGGCGCCCAGGCACCAGGATAATGGCGACCGCAATCGGCAGCAGCAGGAGCGAGACCAGAGGGTTGGTGTAGCCTCCGGTAAGGTAAAGCCAGAACCCGATCAGTACCAGATCGGCTGCCAGGGTAAGGCTGACAAAAACCGCCGAGGCGGGCGGGCGCCGGCTGAACCATAACCATCCGAGCGTGGCCAGTACACCGTATAGCAGGCACAGCAGCAGCGCCTCGGCCCGATGAGCAAGGGTGATGGTGGTTTCGGCAACCGCGACCGCCACCAGCAAGGTGACAATAATGGCCAGGCGCATGCCCAGAAGGTAGCGGGCGGCCTGCCGAAAACCGGTCTGTGAGTGTGTCAGCCATTCCATGAGGGCATTCTAGCAGCGTGTTGTCGGTGCCGGGGCGAAAAACCTCTGGCTATTGCTTCGGGTCAACCGGCCGGTAGCACACCAGTTCCTGCCGAACCACATCACCGGTCAGTTGCAGGGGTGTCTGGTCGGTGACATATACCCGGACGGCGCGCTCAATGTCGCTGGCGTTGTCAGGCTGGGAGATTTCGCCGGGTAGGAGGTCAGGCCGGTAGCAGCACTGGTCTGATTCAGGAAACAGCGCCACATAGGCAATACCGGTTTCCACCAGATCCTGGAAGAAATGGGAACCGTACGACAGATCCGGCACCATGTCGCCGGCATTCTCCGATACCTCCACCAAGGCACTGACGCCGGCAATATCGGCAAACCTGACCGGAACGCCCAGCTCCGGGCTGCTGGTACCCCAACGGCCGGGACCGATCAGCAGAGTGCTGACGCTGGATTCCCGAACTACCTCGCCGACACGTCGGGCCACATCGTAACGCTGATTGATGTTCAGGTTGGCGTAGATCGCCGCATCTATACGGATAACCCGCGTAATCGACAGATTGATGTTGCCGCCCATGAAATGGCCCTGGGTGCGGAAAATCTCTCGCTCCGCGGACAGATGTTCCGGCAGGGTGACCGGACCGGTGTCACCAATCGTGGCCAGTGGCCGGCACTGAACCAGATTGAAGGAGGGTTCGCCCTGTTCATCAATATGCAGGGTGAACTCGACATCCACGGGATGCTGATAGCCGGCCTCCAGGGTAGATAACAGAGATGACAGCCGCTGAATGAATGAGCTGGACTGAACCAGCGGCCGGAAGGTCAGTCGCCAGACCGGCCCGGGCAGGCCAATCTGTTCCGCCCGGGTACTGGCGGCCCGGTCGATTTCGCCCATCTGGGCCATGGGCAGATCTTGAACGGTGTCCAGTAACTGGCTCAGGGGCCGGGTTTCCAGATGGCCTTCCTGCAGGTCGAGCAGGTCCACCAGATGTTGGGAGAACCGGTAATGTTCGTCCGGATTGCGGAAAGGTTGCCGGCCGGGATGATCCAGCGCCATCACGCAGGCGTGGTCGCCTTCAATCCGGTCCACGGCCCGGGTGCCCAGCCCCATAACCAGGCGGACCATGCCCGCTTTCGGGTCCATGGTGCTGTCCCAGGCAAAGGTGTTTCTGGACACGCCAACGCCGGCGGCATCGGGCAGGTAATAGCGGCCATGGAAACGGCCATTTACCCGCTGGATCAACAGGGCCATGGGTTCCTCGCGCTGATCCAGGCCTCGTTGTTTACGGTACACCAGAGCGTCGTCGCTCATGGACGAGGCGTAGACCTGTCGGATGGCATCTCCCAGTTCCGCCAGTCGCTGTTCCGGTGCCCCCTGGTTGATCAGGAAGACACTGTCGTATTTGCCGGCAAAGGCGTTGCCGAAACCATCCTCCTGCAGGCTGGATGAGCGCACCAGGATGGGATACTGGCCGTAATGGTCGAGCAGGCGTTCCAGCTCCGAACGGACTTCCGCCGGGAATTGCCCGGTCAGGATGGCCTTGCGAAGAGAGGGTGCTTCACTGAGATAACCTTCTGGTGAGCGTTGTCGCATGATTGCCGGCCACAGGCCGTTGTGGACCAGAAATGCGTAGTAGGCGTCGGTGCCCAGGTAGCTGGAATCGTGGGGTTCCAGATTCGGCTGCCAGAGTTCAGGGTCATCTTTCAGCAGAATGTTCCGGGCAATCAGCATGCCTGTGGCCTTGCCGCCAATGTAACCGCTGCCAACCAGACGGCTGCGGATGGTGAGCAGATCTTCCAGGGTCAGGTAGCGCCGGGCCAGTTCCAGAATCTTGGGGTCGCGGCTGATCATCACCTGCAGAACCTGCTCCTGCAGATCAGGCATGCAGGCCTGGTCCTGCTCAAAAACGGCCCGGCTGACTTCCTGGAACAGTCTGTCCCAGTAATCCAGCAGTGGCTGGCGATGCAGGTGCCCGGATTCCAGCGAGGCCTGCAAGCGGGTGGCATCGCTGCTGTCGGTAATCGGTCGGAACTGGCCAGCCTGTTCCCGATGGGGCAGGAACATGGTCGGTGACTGCCGGCGCCAGGCTTTAATGGGATGAATCTGCACATCGTCGCCGTGGCGGTGTACATCAATCATCACCTGGGTGGTCTGGCGAATCCGGTCCAGGGTCATCCGGGAGTGTCGGTCCGGGTGCAGGGCGAACCAGGCGACGGTATCCAGCTCGAACAGGAAGGGACACACGACCCGGAAAAAGTTTCCCACCATGGCGTCGGTGGCCCAGGCGTTGAGTAGCTCACTCAGGCTGTCGCAAACGTAGAAGGCGCCGCGGCCATGCTGTTCGATCAGGTGCCAGACCCGGCTGGTAAAACTCTCGAAGCCGCCGAGGGCATCAATGGTGATGGTGCGCACCGCAGGGTGCTGGTCAATAATTGGCGGATGTTCGCCGAAGCGGAGATAGATGATCTGCCGGCCGGCTTTGGCGGCAGCATCCAGAAAGGGAAGAACGAATCGGCGGTAATCGTCCAGATCGGAGACCCGCCAGACAACATTGTCGCCGATTCGCAGGCCATCCAGCACCTCATCCAGACCGGGCAGTCCGGTGGACACCCGGCCTGTGGTCTGCTGAGGCTGCTGGTGCGTCATGGCGTGATCAGATCACGCCCATGGCGGTCATGGCCTTGGCTACGCGAAGGAAGCCGGTGATGTTCGCACCCAGCACATAGTTACCCTGAGCGCCAAACTCTGCGGCGGTCTCGTAACAGTTCTTGTGGATATCGATCATGATTTCCTCAAGGCGCTTCTGGGTGTAATCGAAAGTCCAGGAATCGCGGCTGGCGTTCTGCTGCATTTCCAGGGCGGAAGTTGCAACACCGCCGGCGTTAGCGGCCTTGCCCGGGCCGTAAGCAATCTTGGCGTCCTGGAAGATGATGATGCCTTCCGGCGTGGTCGGCATGTTGGCGCCTTCGGCAACTGCGATACAGCCGTTTTCCACCAGGGTCTTGGCATCGCTGCCGTTAAGTTCGTTCTGGGTGGCGCAAGGCAGGGCCACATCACACGGAACGCTCCAGATGTTGCCGTCTTCCACGTACCTGGCGTCTTTGTGGTATTCAGTGTAGGCGCTGATGCGGCGGCGCTCCACTTCCTTGATGCGCTTGACCGTCTGCAGGTCAATGCCCTTCTCATGCACGATCATGCCCTGGGAGTCGGAGCAGGCAATTACCTTGGCGCCCAGTTCGTGGCATTTTTCGATGGCATAGATGGCTACGTTGCCGGAGCCTGACACCACCACGGTCTTGCCTTCCAGGGAGTCACCACGAGCCTTGAGCATTTCGTGGGTGAAGAACACGGTGCCGTAACCGGTGGCCTCGGTACGGGCGCGACTGCCGCCCCAGTCCAGGCCTTTGCCGGTGAATACGCCGGATTCGTAGCGGTTGGTGATGCGCTTGTATTGGCCGAACAGGTAGCCGATCTCGCGGCCACCGACGCCGATGTCACCGGCGGGAACGTCGGTGTACTCGCCCAGATGGCGGTACAGTTCGGTCATCAGGCTTTGGCAGAAACGCATGATTTCGTCGTCCGACTTGCCTTTCGGGTCGAAGTCGCTGCCGCCTTTACCACCGCCGATGGGCAGTCCGGTCAGGGCATTCTTGAAGATCTGTTCGAAGCCCAGGAACTTGATGATGCCGAGGTAAACAGATGGGTGAAAACGCATGCCACCTTTATAGGGGCCAAGGGCACTGTTGAACTCGACACGGAAGGCGCGGTTGATGTGGATCTCACCGCTGTCGTCCTGCCAGGGCACACGGAAGATGATCTGGCGCTCGGGTTCGCAGATGCGCTGGATGATCTTCTTGTCCGCGAACTCCGGGTACTTCACCAGCACGGGCCCCAGGGTTTCCAGTACTTCGTGAACCGCCTGGTGGAATTCTTTCTCACCCGGGTTGCGATGAAGTACGTCCCGAAAGATCGGTTCCAGCTTTTCGTCGAGTTTTGCAGTCATGGTGTCATGCCCTCGGAATACGCGTATTGAAGGTCGCAGGGAAATGCGGTGCCCAAAAAAAGGGCAGTGATTGCACCACAGCGGTGCGGTAGTTGGCAAGTGAATCCGCTGCAAAGCCCGGCGGCCTGCCCGACGGAGATACCCCCAAGGGGGTGCGGCATTGTGTCTCAAGCCAGTGAAAAAGAAGCGGCATACAATTCCGGCTAATTCACGAAACACCTGATCCAAACGCTCCAAGGACCCGCCACACCATGATGAGAAAGACCCACCTGGCTCGCTGTATCAGCCTTGTGATGGCCGGCTGTGCTGTCGCCCCTCTTGCCCATGCCCAGTCTGAAACCGATGCCCTGATGTTGATCCGGGTGACCGAAGGTCAGTCGGCCGAAGCCGCCCGACTGTCGGCGGGGGCCGTTCAGACCGAGCCAGTACAGCGGTTGTCCTCGGATGCCGGGGTTTCGCTGTCGCGCATGGGTGGCCGTGGTCTGGACCCGGTGATCCGTGGCCAGAACGAAGAACGGGTTGAGGTGCTGCTTGACGGCATGCGGGTGGAGGGAGCGTGCCCGAGCCGGATGGATCCGCCCACCAGCCGTTTGAGCACAGCGCTGGCGCCGGTGCTGGAAGTGCGCACCAGCAACCGCACCCTGCGCTGGGGCCCGATTGCCGGCGGCCAGGTGGTCGCCACCACCGCCGCCCCGGAATTTGCTGATGACAACCGCACAACCGGCCACCTGACCGTCGGCGGTGCCGACAATGGCGAAGGCAAGCTGGTGAATGGCAGCGTGGCGGTCGGTGACAAGGAAACGTTTATCCGCCTCGCTGGCGGCTACGACGAAGCCGACGATTATGAAGACGGCGACGGTAACGAAGTCCGTAGCGCCTACAAAAACTCTGAAGGCCGGGTGGATGCTGCCTGGACCGCTGATAATGGCTTCTACATCAAGGGCCTGGTCAGCCGCCAGGAAGAGCGGGATGTAAAGTTTCCCGGCCGGGGTATGGATGCACCGAAAACGGATACCGACCTGTACCGGCTGGAGCTGGGAGCGCCGGTCGCCAGCGGCGGCTGGAACCTGATGGCCTGGCAGGCAGATGTGGATCACGTGATGGATAATTTCAGCCTGCGTGAGCCGCCGGTAAATATGGGTATGCCCATGAAAATGCAGACCAACTCGGAAACCCGTACCCGGGGCGCCCGACTGGTGCTGGATCAGACCATCAACTACACCAAAGATATTGCCGTTGGTGTGGATGTGGAAAGCAATGAATGGGACGCCACCATGTACAACGGTATGAATCTCGACCACGAGGCCTCTTTGATGTGGCCGGGCGTTGAGCGAGACCGGGTAGGTGTGTTTGTGGAAGCCTTCCACCAGATCCGCGCCAACGCCCGCCTCGGTGCCGGCATCCGTTATGACCGTGTGGAAATGGATGCCACCCGTGCCGATCAGACGTTTACTCCGATGGCCGGCGGTATGATGACGTTCTCCCCTTCCGGGCTTTACGCCTCGGCCTATGGTGCAAGCGATACCGAAGCCAACGATGACAACGTAAGCGGTTTCCTGACCGGAGAATGGCGTTTTTCTCCGGTCCAGGCCCTTGAGGTTACGGCCAGCCACAGCGTGCGCTCCCCCAGCGTGAATGAGCGCTATGTTGCTCGAAAGACCATGAAAAGCAGTTGGATCGGGAATCCGGATCTGGACACCGAAAAACACCACAAGCTGGAAGTCAGCCTGCCCGGCAACCAGGGAGAGTGGAGCTGGCGCCCGGCTGTCTGGGTGGACCAGGTGGATGACTATGTTTACCGCTTTGACATCCGCAATCCCAACAACACCACGGATACCCGCTACGAAAATATCAGCGCCCGCCTGCTCGGCGTAGAGGGCATGCTGGGATGGACCAACGGTACCTGGAGCAGCACCAGCAAGCTGGCCTCGGTGCGCGGGGAAAACCGCGATGCCGACAAGGCGCTGCCGCGGATTCCGCCCATCCAGTTTATCCAGACGCTGGGCTGGCACTACCAGGGCCACACCCTGGAAGCCGAATGGCAACTGGCCCGTCGCCAGGATCGGGTAGACCTGGAATCCGGACTGGACCCCAGTACTTCACCGGGATACGGCGTATTCAACCTGTCCGGCACCCATCCGCTCATGGCCAATCTGAGCCTGACCTGGGCAGTGGATAACCTGTTCGACAATACCTGGGCGAACCATGTCAGCAAGGACAACCTGGCCGACAGCGGGGTGTTCCGGGTCAATGAGCCGGGGCGCACCTTGCGCGCAGCGCTTACGGCCCGGTGGTAAAACGATTATGGCAGTTGCCCGCTTCTCATAGCCGGCGGGCGACATTGATGCCCCGGGTGGAGGTCACTCCATCCGGGGTTTTTTTGTCGTTGATCAAACCCGGTTCGCAAGGACAGCAACTAGACTGAAGGGTGTCAGGGGTAATGCTACACTTGGTTATCAAGTAATTCTTTAAAGGAATAATGAAGATGGGTAAGTGTGTTCAGGCGATCCGGGGGCTGCTTCTGATACTGATCAGTTCCGCTTTATCGGCTGAGACCGTGGAAACGCAGGCGGTAACGCGGGCCACCCTGCAGGAAACCGCCCTTCTTGATGGTGTTATTGAAGCGGTTCAGCAGAGTACCGTATCCGCCCAGACCAGCGGTACGGTGGTGGAGCTGCCCTTTGATGTGGATGATTCCGTTGCCGCCGGTGATCTGATCGTGCGCCTGGAAGACAGCGAACAGCAGGCCCGGCTCAACCAGGCCGAAGCCGGACTGCAGGAAGCCCGTTCCGGATTGGAGGATGCCCGTCAGCAGTATCAAAGAATCGAAGCCATTCATGAGCGGGGCCTGGTGTCGCGGCAGGAATTCGACCGGGCTCGCAATAATCTGAGCGCTGCCCAGGCCAGGGTGGAAAGGGCGGAAGCGACCGTGGCCGAAGCACGCAAGCAGCTGGACTACACTCGTATTATCGCCCCCTATGGCGGCATTCTCACCGAACGGCATGTCGAGCTTGGTGAGTCTGTGAGCCCCGGCCAGCCTTTGCTCAGCGGTCTGTCCCTTGAACAGCTGCGGGTGGTGGTGGACCTTCCCCAGAAATACGCCGATGTTGCACGCAGTCAGCGCCAGGCCACCGTGACCCTGCCCGATGGCCGGGTGCTGGAGACCGGCGAGATGACGTTCTATCCCTATGCCAACCCGCAAACCCATACCTTCCGGCTGCGCCTTCAGCTCAACGAACCCAATGGTGCCTGGTTCCCGGGCATGCTGGTGAAAGTGAGTGTGCCGGTGGCGAGCCGGGAGGCGCTGTGGATTCCGGCGTCTGCCCTGGTTCAGCGTAGTGAACTGCGGGCCGTGTTCGTGATTAACCCTGAGGGCGAACCACGGCTACGCCAGATTCGGCCCGGGGTTCGCGATGGTCAGCGGCTGGAGGTGTTGTCGGGGCTCGGTGCCGGTGAACAGGTGGTGAGCAATCCGGGGGTTCTGGTGGGCAGCGAAACACTGGCCATGCCCGGTTCCTCAGCGGCAAGCGGGGAGTAAGCGGCCATGAGTCAGGAATTGCCCCCGGTTGGCCCGTCCGGTGTCATTGCCCGGGCCTTTCAGAACAATCACCTGACCCCGCTGCTGGCCATTATGGCGATCATCCTCGGTGTCCTGTCGGTGATTGTCACACCAAAAGAAGAGGAACCCCAGATTGATGTCACCATGGCCGACATCATGGTGGCGCTGCCGGGAGCCAGTGCCCGCGAAGTGGAAAGTGTGATTTCCACGCCGGCCGAACAGGTGATGAGTGAGATCCAGGGCGTGGAACACGTCTATTCCGTATCTCGCCAGGGACAGGCGGTGATTACGGTGCAGTTCGAGGTGGGTATTCCACGGCAGGAAGCCCTGGTTCGGCTCTATAACCAGGTGTATTCCAACCAGGACTGGCTGCCGGCCAACCTGGGTGCGACCCAGCCGGTGATCAAACCCAAGGGCATTGATGATGTGCCGGTGATGACGCTTACCCTCTACGACCCGGCCAACGGACATACCGGTGAGGAACTGACCCGCCTGGCACACATGCTGGAAGTCGCCCTGAAAAGGGTTCCGGGCACCCGGGATGTCTACACCACCGGTGGCATTCCGGATCGGGTGGATATCCGGTTCGATCCGGCGTTGCTGGCGGGCTTCAACCTCACCATCGACGATATCCGTAACGCCCTGGCGGCGGCCAACACCAGCAGCCAGGAAGCCCGGATTACCCGGGACAACCTGTCGATACCGGTCCAGGCCGGCACGCTGCTGGAAACGGTGGAGGATGTCCGGCGCCTGGTGGTCGGTATGCAAAACGGCGCTGCGGTGTACCTGGAAGATGTGGCCGAGGTTAGCCGCGGAGGCACTGTGGCTGACCAGAGTGTGATGACCGGATTCGGGCCGGCCCATGAGGACGGCCAGGCGGGCCAGCCCGGCGAGGTTTACCCGGCAGTGACCCTGGCCATCGCCAAGAAGCCGGGCGAGAACGCCATCAACATCACCACCGCCATTGAAGAGCGTCTGGCGCAGCTGCGCAACCGGGCCCTGCCGCAATCCGTGGAGGTTCTGGTGACCCGGGACTATGGTGTGACTGCCTCCCAGAAAGCCCGCAAACTGATAACTGATCTGATCTCCGCCACCCTCTGCGTTGTGTTGCTGGTGCTGGCGGCCATGGGCTGGCGCCAGGCGCTGATTGTCGGCATTGCGGTGCTGATTACCCTGCTGCTGACCCTGGTGTTCTCCTGGGCCTGGGGCTTCACCCTCAACCGCGTCTCCCTGTTTGCGCTGATCTTCTCCATCGGCATCCTGGTGGACGATGGCATCGTGATCACCGAGAACATCAACCGACGCATCCAGAACTCCCGGCGGGCGGTGAAAGACATTATTCCCGTTGCGGTAGACGAGGTGGGCACCCCCACCATTATGGCCAGCCTCACCATCATGGCTGCGCTGATTCCAATGGCGTTTGTCAGTGGCCTGATGGGGCCCTACATGAGCCCGATTCCGATCAACGCCTCGGCTGGTATGGTGCTGTCCCAAATCGTTGCTTTCGTGGTGGCGCCCTGGCTGGCCTTCCGGTTGCTCAAGCGCAAGAAGGGTGAGCAGGCCGCCGAAGCCGAGGAGGCTTCCAGCTCTGCCGATGGCGTCAGCCCAGTGTCCCTGAGAATTTTCCGGACGGTGCTCGGGCCGTTCCTGGGTGATCATCCCTGGCGGCGTCGTGTGCTGGCGCTGGGCGTGGTGGGCCTGACCCTGGCCGCCACCTCGCTGCCGGTGTTCCAGGCGGTGATCCTGAAAATGCTGCCGTTCGACAACAAGTCCGAGTTGCAGGTGGTAGTGGATATGCCCGAGCGAACGCCCATGGAGCAGACCCAGCGGGTGTTAATGGAAATGGGCAGCTACCTGGAAACGGTGGATGAGGTGGCCAACTGGCAGACCTACGCCGGTACCGCGTCGCCGATCAATTTCAACGGTCTGGTCAGGCAATACTACCTGCGTGGCGACCCTTACCACGGCGATATACAGGTCAATCTTATTCATGAGGAGCGCCGGGAACGGCAGTCTCATGCCATTGCCCAGTCGCTCCGGGGTCCGTTGACCGAGATCGGTAAGCAGCACGGCGCCAGCGTCAAGATTGTCGAGGTGCCGCCCGGTCCGCCGGTATTGTCACCGGTGGTGGCGGAGATCTACGCGGTGGATGAAAACCGTCGGGCGGAACTGGCCCGGCAAGTGGCCCAGGGCATGACCCGGGTGGATGGTCTGGTGGATATCGATACCACGCTTGAGGCGCCTACTCGACAGTGGGAAGTGGTTGTGGATCGGGACCGCGCGGCACGGCTTGGCGTGTCCCAGGCCCAGGTGGTCGGTGCCCTCCAGACGGCCCTGGGCGGCACCAGTGTCAGTTTCCTGCACGATGACCACGCCAAGTACCCGGTTCCGATTCGTGTGATTCTGAGCGAAGGCGACAAGGCCCAGCCCGCGGCATTGTTATCCCTGAACGTGCGCAGTCGTGATGGCAACCTGGTTCCTTTGGCGAGTATTGCCGATGTTCGCGAGGCCGACTGGATGGGCGCGATCTACCACAAGGATTTGCTGCCGGTGACCTACGTGACGGCGGATATGGCGGGCGAGATCGATTCACCGTTGTATGGCATGTTTGCGATGGTTGAACGTCTGGACCAACAGGAGTGGGCGCCGGAGCAGTATTTCATTGATCAGCCCCCATTGCCGGAAAAAGGCACCCTGAAATGGGACGGCGAATGGCAGATCACCTACGAAACGTTTCGGGATATGGGGGCCGCCTACAGCGTGGGGGTTTTCATGATCTTCGTGTTGCTGGTGGCCCAGTTCCGCTCCTATATTTTGCCGTTGGTGATCATGGCGCCCATTCCCCTGACGATGATCGGTATCATGCCCGGCCATGCCCTGTTGGGGCGGGAATTCACCGCCACCAGCATGATCGGAATGATTGCCCTGGCCGGCATCATTGTGCGCAATTCCATTCTGCTGGTGGTATTTATCCGACAGTTAATCGAGGAGGGCGTAGAACTGGACGAAGCGGTGGTGCTGGCAGGTGCAGTCCGCATCAAACCGATTGCTCTGACGGCCATTTCAGCGATGGTGGGTGCTTACTTTATCCTGAACGATCCGATTTTTAATGGCCTGGCGATATCGTTGGTCTTTGGCCTCGCCATATCCACTTTGCTGACCGTTCTGGTGGTTCCGCTTCTGTACTACACACTTGCGCGTTGCCGGTGGATTTGACGCCAGGTCATTTGCTATCGGGTTGGCCAGTAGCGCTGCATTTCGAGGAACAGGAAGGAGGCGCTCCAGGTAATCAGGACCAGCCCTGTCAGGGCCTCGATGCCGGTCAGATGACGGAGCATGCCAACGGCTTCAATATCGCCGTAGCCGAGGGTGGTAAAGGTTGTGAAAGAAAAATAGGTACAGTCAAGCATGGAGCCGTTGAAATTGCCAAGCAACTGGCCCCAGCCATCCGCGTGGTGCATGAAATAAAAGGCCGTGGCAAATATCCAGACCTGAAGAGCATGGGCGGTAAGGCAGCCGAGCACTGCGACGATCAAGCGGAAGTGGTGGCTTTGCCGCATTCGCCCTAGGAGGCTACTCAAACGGATCAGGGCTTCGTTATGAATTGCTACAACAGCGCACACCAGAAGAATGTTCAGCAGCATGACGTTGAGCAGAGTGTCGTGGGTGGCGTCCAACGGAGTCGATCCTGAAGCCTGGAAACCTGCCGGAGTAATCCGGAACCTGTTGAAAATTGTATAGTAAATTCGTTGTCTTTGCGCACTTTCATTTAATCAGAGTATTGACTGTCCATGTCCAGAAAACTGCTTCCCCTGTTGATGATCGCCCTGGGTATTGCCGGCTTCCTGCTTTTGAAGGCAACCCGGCCGGAACCGGCGGAAGTATCCGCCACCGAGCGTAGCTGGCTGGTGCAGGTGCAGAAGGTCAATCCCACTCGAGCGACCCCGGTGTTGCCTCTGTATGGTGAGGTGGTGGCGCCGGATCTGCAGACCATCACCGCCACTCTGGCCGGGCGTATTGACCGGTTACCGGTACGGGAAGGGCAGCAGGTGAGCGAAGGTGACTTGCTGGTCGCGCTGGATGCCGCCGATATCGAGCCGGTGCTTGCCCAGGCCCAGGCCCAGGTGGCCGACCTGGAGGCGCAGGTGCGGTCCGAGCAAGTGCGATACCGCAACGATCAGCAATCCCTGGAGAGTGAAAAGGCCATTCTGGACAACGCCCGGCGCCAGTTTCAGCGCATTCAGTCGCTGGTTGAGCGCAACCTGGCCTCCCGCGAAAACCTTGAAGTCGCTACCGATGCGCTGGCCAGGGCGGAGTTGACCGTACGCACCCGGGAGCGGGCCATAGCCGAGCATCCGGCCCGGCTGCAAAGCCTGGAAGCCAGGTTGTCCCAGGCCCGGGCCAGCCTGACGAGCGCGGAGCTGGATGGTAAGCGGGCGGCATCAACAGCGCCTTTTGACGGTATGGTCACCAACCTGCAAGTGGCTGCCGGCGATCAGGTATCCCGCAACCAGGCATTGCTGAGCATCTATCCGATACAGGGGCTGGAAGTCCGTGCAAGGGTTCCGCAGATATATCTTGGTGAATTGGTGGATGCCCTGGCTGAGGGCACAACACTCATGGCCACGGCTGAGGATTCCGGCCAGCGCTTTGAGCTGGTCCGGTTTGCCGGCCTGTCTGACCCGGCCGGTACCGAGGCGGTGCTGGAGCTGACCGGAGAACCGGGCGCCTTGCGCCCCGGCGCTCTGCAACCGCTGCTGCTGCAACGGCCGGCAAGGGACAACATGATTGCCATACCTTTCAGTGCCCTGTACGGGGCCGACAGTGTTTACATCATGACTGACGATGACCGTATGCAGCGGGTGACCGTGCAACGGGTCGGCGAGGCACTCAGCGAGAATGGCGAGCGCCGGCTATTGATCTCCAGTGATCACCTGAAACCGGGCATGCGCCTGATCACCACCCACCTGCCCAATGCGATCACCGGCCTGAAAGTAAAGCTGGCGGATAGCGAGGGAGCACCGGCGTCATGAGTCGCAAAAAGGGCGTGATCGGTTTTTTTGTCCATCACCGGCTGGCCGGCAACCTGGTGATGCTGGTGATGTTGCTCGGTGGCGTACTGGCCCTGACCCGTATGAATATCCAGTTCTTTCCCACCTTTGCCCTGGATGTGGTGAGCGTGCGGGTGGTCTGGAGCGGTGCTTCGGCCGAGGATGTGGAGCGCGGTATTACCGATCCGCTGGAGCAGCGTCTGCGCAGCGTCGACGGCCTCAAGAAGATGACCTCCACGTCGGCGCAGGGGGTGTCGTCTATTACCCTGGAATTCCATGAAGGCACCGACCCGATACAGGCAGTGGATGACGTGCGCCAGCAGGTCGACGAATTCAACAACTTGCCGGCGGATGCCGAAGAACCGCAGGTGGCCAGGGTCGAACGGTACGAACCGGTGGCCCGGCTGCTGGTTTACGGTGATGTCGACCGGGCCGAGTTGCGCCAGCTGGTGTACCGGTTTGAGGACGAATTACTGGACCGGGGCATCGACCGGGTCACGCTCCGGGGCCTGCCGGAGCAGCAGATCAGTATTGATGTGCCGGTGGAGCGCCTGGAATCCCTGGGCCTGTCGCTGGAACAGATTGCCGATCGGGTGGCGTCGCTGTCCCGTGACCTGCCGGCGGGGATGATGGCTCAGCAGGATGCCACCCGAGAGCTGAGGGCGGTGGAGCAGCGACGCAGCCCCCAGGCTTTCGAGACCATTCCGGTGCTCAGCGGTGATCGCATCCGCATGCAACTGGGTGACATAGCCATCATCCGCCAGGAAGCCCGGGACAACCAGACGGTCATGGAAAACAACGGCATGCCCGCCATAGAGCTGCAGCTTCAGCGGGCGGAAAACGGCAACTCCCTGACCGCCGCGCGGGTGTTTGAGTCCTGGCTGACGGATACCCGCCCGACCTTGCCGGCCACCGTAAATATCAAGGTTTACGACGAAACCTGGCAGTTGATTGAAGACCGGATTTCCCTGCTGGTGAATAACGGCCTGGGTGGTCTGGTGCTGGTGGTGGGGCTGCTCTACCTGTTTCTTCCCGGGCGGGTCGCCGCCTGGGTGGCGGTGGGTATTCCCACCGCCTTTCTCGCCGCCCTGGGGGTGCTATGGCTGATCGGCGGCTCCATCAACATGATTTCACTGTTTGCCCTGATCATGGCCCTGGGGGTGATCGTTGACGATGCCATCGTTGTGGGGGAGGACGCGGATGCCCATGCCCGTATGGGAGAGCAGTCCATCTATGCCGCCGAAGGCGCTGCCAAGCGTATGGTCTGGCCAGTACTGGCTTCGTCCCTGACCACGGTGGCGGCGTTCATGCCACTGCTGGTGGTGGGAGGTGTAATAGGCAATATCCTGGGCGATATTCCGGTGGTGATGATCTGCGTGTTGATTGCCTCTCTGTTGGAGTGTTTTGTGGTCTTGCCAGCCCATCTTCGCCATGCATTTGTCCGCAAGGTTTCCGAGAATCAGCCAGAGCGACGCCCTCACGCCGTGGCCCGTTTGCGCCGGGGATTTGAGCAACGGTTCGATACCTTCCGCGACGGCCCTTTCCGCCGGTTCTCTCGCTACAGCCTGAAGCACCGGGGCATGACCGTAGCCTCGGCACTGGCGTTGGCCATTGTCACCGTCGGCCTGCTGGCCGGTGGACGGCTTGGGTTCAATTTCTTCCCGACGCCGGAACCATCGGTGTTCTACGCCAATGCCAGCTTTGTGGCGGGCACGGACAAGGACACGGTGGCGCGCTTCATCCGGGAAATGCAGCGCTCACTCACTGAAACGGAGGAGGCCCTGGGTGGCGATCTCGTACTCCATGCCGTGACCACCTACGGCGCTACTCAAGGGGCTGAGGGCAGTTCCCGGAACGATGACGAGCTTGGCTCCATGCTGGTGGAGCTGGTGCCTTCGGACAGCCGTTCTGTGCGCAATGCCGAGTTCATTCGGGAATGGCGCAGCCGTATGACGCTGCCGGCCGGACTCGATGCCCTGAACATCAATGAGCGCCAGGCCGGCCCGCCCGGGCGAGATGTCAATGTGCGACTGACCGGTGATGACGCAGAGGCCCTGAAGCGGGCAGCGGATGAAGTGGCCCAGGCACTGGATACCCTGCCGGGCGTGCTGGATGTGGAAGACGATATGCCCTGGGGCCGAGAACAGTTGCTCTATCAGGTCAGCCCTTATGGTGAGGCCCTGGGGCTGACCACTGTGGATCTGGGCCGACAGTTGCGGGCGGCATTTGATGGCCGGATCGCCCAGATCTACCAGGATGGTCGCGATGAGGTGGAAGTCCGGGTGCAGTTGCCGAGGGCGCAACGGGAGCAGTATTCCACCCTGGAGCGCATGACCATCCGCATCCCCGATGGCCGTTTTGTACCGCTGACCCAGATGATGAACCTGGATCACCGCCAGGGATTCCAGGCCCTGCGCCATGCCGATGGCAAGCTTGCGGTGGAGGTCACCTCGGCGCTGAATACCCGGGTTGCCACCACCGACCAGATTCTTGAAAGCCTGCAGTCCGGGCCTTTGCCGGAGATCGCCAGTCGCCACGGTGTACGCTACAGCTTTGAGGGCCGCTCGGCCGATCAACGCGAAACCATGGCGGACATGCAAACGGGGCTGCTTATCGGCCTGGCCCTGATGTATGTGGTGCTGGCCTGGGTGTTTGCATCCTGGAGTCTGCCCCTGATCGTCATGGCGATTATTCCCTTTGCCCTGGTCGGTGCCCTCCTGGGCCACTGGATCATGGGGCTGCAGCTCACCATACTGTCGCTGTTTGGGTTGTTCGGCCTGTCCGGTATCGTGGTGAATAACGCCATTATTCTGGTGGCTTTCTACAATCAGCAACGGCAGAAGGGGCTGGACATCACGGATGCCCTGAATGAGGCCGCCGTGCAGCGGGTTCGCGCGGTTCTGCTGACGTCCTTGACCACTATCGGGGGGCTGACACCGCTGCTGTTCGAAACGTCGTTGCAGGCCCAGTTCCTGATTCCCATGGCAACGTCGATTGCCTTTGGCTTGGGACTGTCCACCTTCCTGGTGCTGCTGGTGATTCCAGCGCTGTTGTCCTGGGTCGAGCAATTCCGGGAATGGCGTGCCCAACGCAGGAACGGTGCGGCAGAACCTCTGGGGGCTGCCGACTGAATACCGGGAGAAAACATGGCCGATAACCTGATCAGTGCCACCGGTCTGAGCAAACAGTTCGAGAGCGGCGACCAGCATGTGACCGTGTTGCGGGAACTGAGTGTGCATCTGGGGCGAGGCGAGTCGCTGGCGCTCATCGGCCCGTCTGGTTCCGGGAAAAGCACACTGCTGAATATTCTTTGTGGCCTGGAGTCTCCCGCTTCCGGTCGGCTGGCGATGTTGGGACAGTCTTTGGCCGGGGATGGCGCGCCAACGGGTAAGGCCCTGGAGCGGGCCTGGTGCGAATTGAGGCAGAGCCGACTCGGCGTGGTCTTTCAGGATGCCAACCTGATGCCGACCCTGTCCCTGCTGGATAATATCCGGTTGCGAGCGCGCCTGGCTGGCCGGGACGACAGCGGCGCTGGCGACTGGCTCCAGAGGTTGGGCATTGGTGAGCTGGGCCAGCGTTATCCGGATCAGGTTTCCGGTGGCCAACGCCAGCGGGCTGCGCTGGCCATGGTATTTGTTACCCGGCCGGCACTGATTCTGGCGGATGAGCCGACCGGTAGCCTGGACCGGAGGACGGCTGAGACTGTCGCCGATGAGTTGTTCGAACTCCAGGCCCGCCATGGCTGTGGGCTGGTGCTGGCTACCCACGATGCGGACCTGGCAGCCCGTTGCCAGCATCAACTGGATCTCGGGCACCAGGGCGGGCCCTGAAGACCTATGTCTCCCCGCATCGCATTGTTCAGTCATTATCGCCGTCACCCCCTGCAGCTGGCTGCACTGGCCGCCATGATTCTGCTTGCCACCATGCTCTGGACCGGGATACACCACCTCACCAGCCAGGCCCGAGCCAGCCTTGAGCAGAGCGAGCGTGCCGTCGCCGAGCGCCAGCAAGTGGTGCGTGAGGACGGCCAGCCGGTCTCGGTTCAGGACTTTGTCGCCCTTCGACGCCAGGGCCTGTGCGTGATGCCCTGGCTGGAAGTGCCGGTACCTGGGCGCGGTCGGCTGGTGGGCATTGATCCGCTGGCGGCCCATTGCTTTGCCGAGCCGGGACACACGCCAACACCCTGGCAGCGCGAACTCGATGGCAAGCCTTTCGTCGATATCAGCGAAGCCGCTGTTCAGGCCTCAGCCGAGGCATCGGCCCTGGTTCTGCTGGTGTCGCAAGCCGACGGTCAGTCGCCACCACCGGGCTACCGCTATCAGGCATTCGCCGTTGCGCCTGACACGGCAGAGATAGGTGACAGTTTTCTGCTCAACCTGGATGCGCTCGGAGTGCTGGTCCTGCTGATTACCTTGTTGTTGTTGCGCAGTGTGTTCCTGCTGGGCCTGGCTCAACGTCGGGAAAGCCTGGCTCTGCTGTATCGCTATGGCGTGAACAGGAGCCAGCTCAGCCGGCTGTTGCTGGTGGAAAACCTGCTGCTGGCGTTGGTGTGCATTCTGCCCGGGGTTTGGTTGGGGCGGGCGCTGTCACTGGTTTTGGCAGATGGCTTTGGGCAGGCCCTGGAAGGCCTGTTCGACCGTCCGCTCTATGCCGGTGGAGGGGAGGATTGGTGGCTGCCAACCCTGACCATGGTGGCGGTGGTCGTGGCCGCTTGCCTGGCGGGCGTTCGGGACTCGTCGGGGCCGCTCCGGACTCGGGTGCAACTGGCATTTTTCATGGTGCTACTGGCTTTGGGGCTGGCACTATCTCTGTGGGCACCAACTCTGATCTGGCTGTTCCTGGCGGTGGCGCTGGTTTTTCTCGCTGCTGGTTGGCTGGCCCCGCTGGCGATTGCCGGGGTTGTCCGCTGGCTGGCCCGTAACACCGGGGATCCTCTGATTCGCTGGCGTTTACAGGAGGTCGCAGTCCTGGTGCGTCGGCTGGCGTTACCGCTGGTGGCCCTGCAGTTTGCCTTGGCACTGGTGCTGGCGGTTCATGCCCTGGTAACCACGTTCGAGGACACCTTTGACCAGTGGCTGGGGCAACGGCTGGAAGCGGATTACTACATTGAAGTACCGCAAGGGGCTGATATCACCGCTGCCGTAAGCTGGCTGGCGGCGCAGCCGGAGCTGGTGAGCCCGGAATTGTGGCATCAGGTGATTCGTGGGCGGGCCAGCGTGCAGGCAGCATCAGGCAGTGAGCCGGTGCCTGTCGATGTGTTTGCGCTCGGGCCGGTCAGTCACCTGGTGCAAAACTGGCGCCTGCTGGCGCAAACTGAAACGCCCTGGCAGGCGTTGGCGCGGGGCGAGGGGCTAATGGTCAATGAGCAGTTGGCCAGAAGGCAGCAGCTTGCAGTAGGCGACCGTCTCTTCGTCAGGCTTGGCGCTCTTCGGTTACAGGCTCCGGTGCTGGCCGTTTATCCGGATTACGGGCGGCCCTCCGGTGAAGTGCTGGTGCCGGCGAGTCTCTTACCCGAGGACTTTGAAGCCCGCTTTCGAAGCCTGTCGATAAGCGCGGGCGTCGAAGAGATCAAAGTGGTTGAGGCGCAACTGGCTCGGCTTTGGCATACCCCGCAGCTGACCGTGAGGGATAACCAGGCCATCCGGACCCTGGCCACTGATGTTTTTGATCAGACCTTCCTGCTGACCCGGGCCATGACTACCCTCACGCTGATTCTGGCCGCCGCCGCGTTGTTGCTGATGGTGTGGGTTTTTCTCTCTACCCGCGCCTGGTATTTTCGCCTGCTGATCGTCTGGGGTATGCCCCAACGCCAGGCCGCGACTCAGCTCACCCGGGTCTCCCTGGCTCTGATTCTTGCGGTATTGGTTTGTGCGCTGCCACTTGGCGTGTGGCTCACCTGGATTCTGGTCCAGCGCATCAATCCGCTGGCTTTTGGCTGGTCACTGCCGATGGCTGTGTACCCGGGGTTCTGGATCGAGCTGGCCGTGTTGGCTCTGATCATCGGCCTCAGCATTGCTTTGCTGATGCGCCTGCAGCTGCGTCGCCCGGCCTCGGCGCCGGAGTCCGCCCACGGGCTGCAGGGAGGGGAACGATGAATCGTTTCGTTATCGTACTTCTGGCGCTGCTACTCACCGCCTGTGATCGAGCAGAAGAGCCGAGCGGATTCGCAGGCCTTGCCGGTGTGGCGTACTCTGAGCATGAGATTCAGTTCCTGCAGCCCGGGCCCGGAGACCGGCTGTCCTTCCCCGCCGATTTCGGCCCTCATCCCCAACACCGCATTGAATGGTGGTATCTCACCGCGAATCTGGAAACCGAAAACGGCAGGCCGCTGGGGCTGCAATGGACGCAGTTCCGGCAGGCCTTGACCCCGAGGTCCGTTGAATCCGAACCGCCGAAGCCGGCACTCTGGCCTCTGGAGGCTGCCTGGATGGCTCACGCAGCGGTGAGCTACAGCGGTCAGCACCGCTTTGCCGAAAAGCTGGCCAGGGGTGACGTCGGGCATGCCGGGGCCACCGCCCAACCCTTTTCAGTCTGGCTGGATCACTGGCACCTGAGGCCAGCGAGCGGACACGTTGGCTGGCGGCTGTCGGTCGCTACAGAACACTGGTCCTACGATCTGTTGATACAGCCGCAGGGTGATCCTGTGGCTCATGGTGACGACGGTTTCAGCGCCAAATCCGCCAGTGGCGAAGGCTCCATGTACTTCAGCCTGGTAGATCTGAAAATTGAGGGAACGGTTACCCTTGAGGGCGACGCGTTGACGGTGGCGGGCACCGGGTGGTTCGACCGGGAGTGGAGCAGCCAGTTTCTCAAAGCCGGACAGCAGGGCTGGGACTGGTTTGCCCTGCATCTGGATTCGGGGGACAAGCTGATGCTGTTCCAGTTGCGGGAAACACAACAGGCATTCCGCTCGGGTACCTGGATTCCAGTAACGGGCGAGCCGGTGGCGCTGGGGCCGGAACAGATCGGGCTGACCTCTGTGGGCCAGCCAGCCGGTTATCCGCGCCGTTGGCAGATAACCCTTCCGGCTTTCGACGTGAACCTTGAGGTCTCCGCGCCGGCAGGGGATTACCGGAATTCCGGGCTCTATCCGTATTGGGAGAGCCCGGTTTCCGTCACCGGAAGCCATTCCGGCGTGGGTTACATGGAGCTTACCGGTTACCAGGCACAATAAGGCCCGGAAACTCACTCAACGGCATTGGCACCGATACGGTGAATGCTTAGGTCGGCACCGTTGAACTCTTCTTCCTCTGTCAGTCTCAGGCCGCTAATGGTTTTGATGGCACCGTAAACGATGAGCCCGCCGGCAAAGGCCACGATCACACCGGCCACCGAGCCAATAATCTGCGACATCAGGCTGACGCCACCCAGGCCCCCGAGCGCTTCCTGGCCAAAGATACCGCAGGCAATGGCGCCCCAGACACCGCATACGCCATGCAGGGGCCAGACACCCAGAACATCATCCAGCCGCTCGATTTTCGCCTGTGCCCACTCGAACAGGTAGACAAAGATGGCGCCGGCCACGCCCCCGGTAATCAGGGCGCCGACGGGGTGCATCAGGTCTGAGCCGGCGCACACCGCCACCAGTCCGGCCAGCGGACCATTGTGAATGAAGCCAGGGTCTTTGCGGCCGAGCAGCATGGAAACCAGAATGCCCCCCACCATAGCCATCAGACTGTTGACCGCAACCAGGCCACTGATGCCGTCCAGAGTCTGGGCCGACATGACGTTAAAGCCAAACCAGCCCACGGTCAGAATCCAGGCGCCGAGGGCGAGAAACGGAATGTTGGAAGGGGCAAAGGCCACGACCCGACCGTTGCGATAGCGACCGGTGCGGGCGCCGAGCAGCAGCACCGCAGCGAGAGCAATCCAGCCACCGACAGCATGCACCACAACGGAGCCGGCGAAATCATGGAAGGATGCACCAAACTGGTTCTCCAGCCAGGCCTGGAAACCAAAGTTCCCGTTCCAGATCAGGCCCTCAAAGAAAGGATAGACGAAGGCCACGATCAGGCCCGAGGCAATCAGCATGGGGTAGAAGCGGGCACGCTCTGCGATACCGCCGGAAACGATCGCCGGAATGGCCGCGGCGAAGGTCATCAGGAAGAAAAATTTGACCAGTTCATAGCCGTTGGCGGAGGTGAGTTCGGCGGCGCCATTGAGAAAGTGCCCACCATAGGCGATGTAGTAGCCGATGAAAAAATAGGCGACTGCGGATATGCCGAAGTCGGTCATGATTTTAACCAGGGCATTGACCTGATTTTTGTGGCGAACTGTGCCCACTTCCAGGAACGCAAAGCCGGCGTGCATGGCCAGCACCATAATGGCGCCAATCAGAATGAAGAGCGTGTTGGCGCTCTCGGTCAGGGTGTGTACGGCACTCGTGATGTCCACGGGTTTTTCTCCTGAGTGTTTTGATTACGCGGCTTCTGATGAGCCGTTGTGCATTGTTGGGGTGCGACTTAAGCAAGTGCTGTTCCAAAACAATGCATATCAAGTACTGCAGGGGGGTTGGAGAACCTGAAGGCGGCAAGGGAGGTGTTTATCTGCGTCAAAATGCACCAGAGACGTGCGCATAAAGGGCTTGTGCACCAATCTGGATAGGGCGCGAGGCAAGGTTTTACTACCAGGTAATCTCGCTGGGCGTATCCCGACCGGGCTCAATGCCAATAATGGCTTCCTGCGACTCGCTTTCGGAACGGATCAGCTCGCGAAGGCGCAGTTCCTGCTCTTCCATGGGCTCGGACAGATCGATAACGATTTCAACCCGCCGGTTCTTGGCTCGGTTTTCCGGCGAGGTGTTGGGTACCCGTGGTTCGGTGTCGGCCAGACCGGTCACCCGGATGCGGTCCGGAGTCACCTGCTCCCGGGCCAGCAGAACATTAGCCACCGCGGCGGCACGGGCTGCGGACAGGTCCCAGTTACTGTAGAAACGTTCGGTGCGGATGGGAACGTTATCGGTATGGCCTTCAATGGCGAGGTCGCCGGGCATGTCGGCCAGAACCTCCGCCATATCCAGAAGCAGGCCTTCGAATTCCCAGGTCAGTTGGGCTGAACCTGAGGCAAACGAGCCCTTCTCCTCAATGCGAATGATGATGCGGCGCTGATCTTCCGAGACGTTGATCCGGCCATCCATAATAGCCGGTTCCAGCACTTCAAGAATCCGGGCCATGTTGGCGTCCATCTGTTCCTGGATGGATTCCTCAATGGCTTTCTCTTCGGGGCTTTTCAGAGTCTGGATTTCGGGCTGTACGTCGGTGGTGGTCTGTTTGACCTCATTGACCACAGTGGGCTCTGGCGGCGCCGGCGAAAACTTGTCGAAGATCGGGCTGGTGCCCTGAGGGATCTCAAGCGCAGGCACTTCCCGCTGCACCCCGAAGGCCTTGGAGAGTTCACCGGCGATCTGTTTGAACTTCTGGGCGTCGATTTCCGAAAACGACAGGAGCAATACGAAAAAGCACATCAGCAGCGACATCAGGTCGGCAAATGTGACAACCCACGCAGGAATCCCGGGCTTTTCCTCTTCTGGCAAATCATCCATGTTTAACCGCCTGCCGTTTCCGCATCGCCGTTTCTGGCCCGCTCTTTGGGCGAAAGATAGCTGGACAGCATCTGCTCGATAATGCGCGGGTTGGTGCCTTCCTGGATGGCGACGAGGGCATCAATATAGAGCGATTGCATGCGGGCCTCCTCCGTCATGCGCAGGGACAGCTTGTCGGCAATGGGGGTAGCGATCATGGTGGCGATCATGGCGCCGTAGAGCGTGGTCAGCAGGGCTACGGCCATGGCCGGCCCGATAGACTTGGGATCTTCCATGTTGGACAGCATCTGCACCAGGCCAATCAGCGTGCCAATCATACCCATGGCCGGAGCCACATCTGCCATGGCGGTGAACACTTTTGCGCCCGACCGGTTGTGTTCCAGTGTCATCAGGCGTTCCTTGTTGAGGAGCTGCTTGATGGTGTTGCCGTCCTGTCCGTCCACCAGCATCTGAATACCCTGGCCCAGGAATGGACTACTGACCTCCCTCCCTTCGATACCAAGAACGCCCTCTTTTCGAGCGATGCTGGCAATCTCCACCAGTTCTTCGATGCTGGCCTGAGTTTCGGGCAGTTTGAATTTGAACGCTCGGGCTGCCACCTTGAAGGCGTCAAAAAACTGGGCAAGACTGAACTTGGCCAGTACTACCAGCAAGGTACCGCCAATCACAATCAGCAGGGATGGCGGATTGATGAACATGCCTGGCGATGCGCCCAGGATAATGGCCGAAGAAATCAGAAGAATGGCGCCGACGAGGCCGATAAGGGTGGCGAAATCCACAGTAACTCCAGAACTGTGCAGGTGACGATTAAGGGGGCGGGAGAATACTCCCTGGTTGATTATTAATCAATGCCCGGTTGGTCCCTCATCCTATGATGAGTGAAGCTCCTTCCATGCAGCGTAGCGGTGCAGATCGGATTCGACCAGTTTAAGGCACAAGGCAACCACACCGGCATCATCAACCAGGCCGAAGCCGAAGATCAGATCCGGAATCAGGTCCAGCGGATTCAGCACGTACAGCAACGCTCCGGCTACCGCAGCGATGGACTTCCAGGGTATGGCCCGGTAGTGGCCGTACCAGTAATCGCGAATGAGCGAGAACATCAGCTTGATATCGGTAGAGAAACGATTCAGCCTGCCGCTGTTTTTGACTTTCTCTTCAACAGCTTTCTGTCGTTCAAGCAGGGCCTCAAGGTCGCCTCTGTGAACCTTGGCACTTTGCTCTTTCAACTCGTTTGCAGCCGTTTTATCCGAGATCCATGCCATACATTGTCACCACTTTGCTCAGCGATTGCCTCAACATAACGAAATCGCGTCGGTTCGTCACCTTCTCAGGCCACTTCAATGATTCGTGAGATCTCCTCGGAATTCAGGATCGGGCGCTTCATGATCTTTTGCTTTGTGGTGGCCTGGAACGAAGGCCAGCCGGTTTCGAATCAGTGCGTCCTGAGCTCTGAGTAATGGCTCAGTATCCGTGGCGGGCTCGGTTAGTGTAAGAAGGTAGGCGACGGCTTCTGCGGTTGAGAGTTGCCCGGCCTTTGGTGCCTTTCGGATACGGTAACGCGAGGCCGGTGGCTCAGCGAAATGAAAGCAGGGCAACTGCCGGAGCTGCGGGTTCAGGTGCAGGATTTTCGCGGCTTTACGCCAGGTGCCATCCAGAACCAGCCACTGGTCGATCTGGCCTGCTGCGTTGCTCTCCACGGGCTGACTGTCAGCACATGGAAACAACAGTCCGGTGCGGGTTCCGGTTAACAGGCGCTCCAAGCCTTGTTGGGAAAAGGAGGCAGGGCTCTCGCCAACCAGTACTTCCACCCGGGTCAGGCACTGCTGAAGTACTCGCACCGTACCCTTGCTGTGACCGACTTCTGACGGGTGTTGCAAAATGATGACGCGATGGCGGTTGTCGACCTGCTCGCAAACCTCGCATACGCAGGTGTTCGGGTGCAAGCCACAGCGGGTACACAGTGCTCTGGCCACGCTTAACCTACGAAAATGCGCTTGGCCAACCCCGCGCCTTTCAGGCCGCGAACGGCCAGGGTTGTGACAAGCCCGCCGATCATTGCCCCGACTACGCCACAGGTAAGAATATCCTGCCCGGTCAGGTACAGTCCGGGGATGTCGGTTTTCGGCCTCAGCCAGCGTTGCTCGAAACGTTCTGGCGTGTGGTCCAGGCCGTACAGCTCACCCTGCTCATACCGGCAGAACCAGGCGGTCGACAGTGGTGTGGAGGTTTCCACATAGTCTACTTTGCCTCGAAGCTGGGGCAGTTTTTCGTACATGACTTCCAGAAGCTGATCAGTGATCCGAGCTTTCAGAGCCTCATAATCCTCGCCCCGTTTGCCCCAGGTGGAGCCCTGCCAAGGCTCGAACATTTCCCAGGTGGTGGGCGCCACAATCTCGATGGTGGAGGTTCCGGGCCAGCGGTTCTGGTAGTCCGGGTCTTTGGCTGCCGGGAACGAGATGTAGACTACCGGGAAAGAGGTGTTCCGGGGATCTTTCAGGAATTGCTCCACGTTGCCATCGTGGTCGGCGCTCGGATAAATCCAGAAGTTGGTGCGCGGCAAGCCGAGCTGGTCGGGTGTGCCTTTCAGGCCTATATACAGACCGATATGGGGCATTGAGGGTTTGATGTGTTCCCGGTTGCCGGGATAGCCAATGCTGTCTGCGACAGACTCGGGTAACAGTCGTTCGAACGTATTGATCACACCGGCGTTGCTGATCACCAGCGGTGACCGGATATCATGGCCATCGGCCATGCGCACACCCACGGCTTTGCCCTTTTCGACCAGGACCTCTCTCACGTCGGCGTAGGTGAGCACGTCACCACCGCCGGACTGAATCACCGGGATGATGGTTTTGGCAATTTCCGAGGCACCGCCCACCGGGTAGAAACCACCGTACAGGTAATGTTTGGCAATGAGCGCGTGCACCATGAAGCTCGACTGTTTCGGGGTCACCCCGCAATCGCCCCACTGACAGGTAATGGCGCCAATCAGCTCTTCGTTGGCGGTGAGTTCCCGCAATACGTCATAGGTGGTGCGGTTGAAACAGTCCGGCAGTACCGTTTTCAACCCTCTGGAAACCAGTGGCGCAGCCAGCGCGGGCGAGAGTTTGGACAGGGTATACCATTGCATGCCATCGGCTACTTTTCCGAGCAGAGCCAGGTAACGGTCGATGGCCTCTTCTTCGTCCGGGAAGGACGCCAGTAGCGAATGCCTCAGGCCTTCCTTGCCGGCCCTGAGGTTGACCACTTTGTCGCCCAGAAAGAACCGGTCGTAGTTCTCGTCCATCGGCGCCCACTCGAGCTTGCCGTCGGTAATGTAATCGAACAGCCGGCGGCCGAGGGTGTGGCGCGCGCCCATGTCGCCGATGTAGTGCACGCCCACATCCCACTCGTAGCCATTACGGGCGTAGCTGTGGGTGTAGCCACCGGCGGTGTAATGCTGTTCCAACACCAGTACTTTGTAGCCGGCTTTGGACAGGCAGGCGGCAGTGGTCAGACCGCCGATACCGGAGCCGATCACTACCGCATCACAGGGCCCATCGAGCCGGCTCGCGCGGTAACGGGTACCGATTCGGATTGTACTGGGCTTCAAGGATTTCGAATTTGTATCTACCACCACGCTTTTCCCCACATTTCCGGATTGGCCCAGTTATCGGGATTGTTCCAGGCCCGTTTATGATTGTAAGTATCCAGATTGTAGGTATAGAGCGTGAGTGCGCCGTTCTCGCTTTCGATATCGGCGTGACGCTGAAAGCCCAGGGCAATGAAGTCGGTAAAACCCCAGTCTGTGGTTTGGGGCACCAGTACCGCAATCTGGTGGGTGCCATAGTTGCGTAACTGGCCCAGTAAAAGCGCCCCTTCTTCGTAGGGGAGGTGTTCAAGGGTGTCTGTGATGATGGCCAGGTCGGGCACGGAATCCAGTGGCAGTCGGGCGTTCGGGTCCGCGGTGTCCAGCGCCAGCAAGCGAACGGCTTCCCGTTGCCCGTGCCACACCTCGCTGACCCGGCTGGCGGTGTCGCCGCAATACAGAAGGGTGTCTGGCTGGCTGGTATCCAGAATCCGGGCCAGTACTCTTTCTGGTTGGCTAACAGGTATTGTCATGATATTGGCCAGTCTGCTGCGTCTACGGTATGCAGGCCCACTGGTTGTTGAGCCTCTCCCTGCCAACGATGTACGAAGGCTCCCTCAGGATCGTACTGTTGCGCCTGCTTGTCCAGATTGAACTGCCGAAGCCCGCGGGGATCGGCGCCGACGCCGGCCAGATACTGCCAGTTTCCGTAGTTACTGGCCACGTCGTAATCCACCAGTTGCTGTTCGAACCAGGCAGCACCGTAACGCCAGTCCAGTTCCAGTTCATTGATCAGGCAGCTGGCCACCAGTTGGCGTGCGCGATTGCTGATGTAGCCGGTTTCCCGTAACTGATTCATGGCCGCGTTGACTATCGGATACTGGGTATTGCCCTCGCACCAGGCCTTGAATCGATGGCCATAGAAGGTCACCGGGCGGCGTTTACGTTGCACGCCATCGCGGCTAAACAACCGCCCCCCGTGTTTAAGGGCATACCAGTAGAAATACTCGCGCCAGAGCAGCTCAAACCAGAGCCAGTAGGTCGAATCGTTACGGGTGTGCTGACGTTCGTATTGTTCGATGGCGGCGACCACCTCCCGCACTGACAGGCAGCCGTTCGCCAGCCAGGGGGAGAACTTGGAGGATGAGTCCCAGTCGTCCAGCGCATTGCGGGTTTCCTTGTAGTCGGCAATGCGATGTTGTCCGAATACGAAGGCTTGCAGCTGTGCCAGGCCGGCTTCCTCACCGCCGGTGAATGGTGACCGATGTATCGGTTCCGGTATCGGCGGGCACTGGCCCCGGTTATCTTCGGGGAATCCCGGGGGTGGTGGCAGGGCGCTGACGGTTCGGATCCTGAGGGTGTGGTCCGGTTGCTCAGCTTTCTCCACCTGCTTGCGGAATTGTGAGAAGGTATTGGGCAGCTCTGCCAGTTCCATGGGAAGCTGACCTTCCGTGAACATGCCCAGGGTTTCGAACTGCTGAAACGTCACCTCCGGCAGGCGGGCTTTGAGGGCCTGCCACTGTGCGGCTTCTTCGGTGCCGGGTAGGCGTGAGCGAATCAAACGCTGCACGCCGTGCTCACGGGCCAGCTCTGGCAGAACGATTTCCGGTTCGCCCCAGGCGATATGCATTCGTTGCCCAAGAGGCCGCAGGCTACGTTCCAGTGCCATCAAGCTTTGCCACAGGAAGCGCCAACGATGGTCACCCAGTGCACGGCACTGAAACCGGTCACCGGTAAACCAGCGCGGGTCTACGACAAAGACACACAACAGCATGTCTGAACGGGCCGCGCCCAGCAAGGCCGGGTTGTCGTGCAAACGAAGGTCTCGGGTAAACCAGTAAAGTGTATGCAACGTAAATGCCCCTCTGAATACGACTGACTGTACGGATTTTTACGTCTGCGTGCGGATTTGGTTTCCCTGAATAATGCACGCATTCATATGCGTGTCGGTACGAGAACGATTCTCCGGAACGTGCCGCCCAAAACGAGCTTCTAACCCACAGAACAGGATGTCCGTGGCTTTTTGACCTGTGCAAGAGTAAACGACGATGTTCCTGACCCGAAAGAAAAAGCAAGACATGGCCGATTGCCAGGCGCTTGCCAGCCAATGCCAGGCTGTATACAGCGCTATCCGCCACGCGGTGGCGACCATTGAATTTACCACGGACGGGTTGATTGTGGATGTAAATGACCGTTTCCTTGAGGTGGTGGGCTACCGCCGGGAAGAGGTGGTGGGAAAACACCACAGCCTGTTCTGTGATCGTGAAGTGGCAAACTCGGCGGAATACCGGAAGTTCTGGGATGCGCTCCGGGCCGGCCAGGCGCAGACTGATACCTTCCGGCGCCGGCCAAGGATCGCCGTCAACTCTGGCTGGAGGCAACCTATTTTCCGGTGCACGGGGATGATGGCCGGGTTCAGCGGGTAATGAAAATTGCCTCGGATGTCACCGAAAAACAGGAGCGCCTGCGAGACCAGCAGGCGGTCTTTGAGTCCGTTGACCGCTCAATGGCGATCATCGAGTTCGAGCCGGACGGTACCATCATCACCGCCAATGCCAATTTCCTTGCCGCGACCGGTTACCGTCTGAGTCAGGTTGAGGGCAAGCATCACCGGATGTTCTGTGATCCCGGTTTTTACCGGGAAAATCCCGATTTCTGGAAGCAGCTAGCGAGTGGCCAGTTCCGCAGTGGTCGTTTTCACCGTCTGCGCTCAGACGGCAGTGATCTGTGGCTGGAAGCCAGCTACAACCCGATAATGGACGAGGGTGGTCGTGTCATTAAAGTGATCAAGTTTGCCAGTGACATCACCGAACGGGTGGAAAAGGCACTGCAGACCCAGGATGCGGCAGCGGTGGCGTCATCCACTGCCACCCAGACCGCCAACATCATCGGCAAGGCGGATGAGGCGCTTCGACAGTCGAAAACCACCGCCGAACGCATTGAAGCGGGCGTGGATAAAGCCCGGGCCCTGATTGCCGACCTGAATGAGCGGTCGCAAAGCATCGAGAAAATGGTTGATACCATTGCCGGCGTCGCGGATCAGACCAACCTGTTGGCCTTGAATGCGGCCATTGAGGCCGCCCGGGCTGGAGAGCATGGCCGCGGCTTTGCCGTGGTGGCCGACGAAGTGCGAAAGCTGGCGGCCAGAACAGGCACCGCCACCGATGAAATTGCCGATGTGATTCATACCATTCTGGAGCTGTCTGGTGGCGTGGAAACCCAGATTGCCGAGGTTCTGGATGTGGCGGTGGATGGTCGCCGGCAATCCGGGGATGCCGAGGCGGTGATCGCCGAAATCCGCGATGGCGCCAGAGCGGTACTGGCCGCTATTGATGACATAGGACGCTAAAGTCCGGACGGCTCTGAGCCGTGCTAGAGTTGTGAACAGTATCAATGTCGGCGCTGGCCGACCGAACCGGACGACAGGAGAGTGAACGTGATCAAGTCCCGCGCAGCTGTGGCGTTTGAGGCCAACAAACCGCTGGAAATTGTGGAAGTGGATGTGGCGCCGCCCAAAGAAGGCGAAGTACTGGTGAAGATCGTGGCCACCGGCGTGTGCCATACCGATGCCTACACTCTGTCCGGCGCCGACCCCGAAGGCCTGTTTCCGACCATTCTCGGCCACGAGGGCGGCGGCATTGTTGAAGCCGTAGGGCCGGGTGTGACCGGCCTGGAAGTGGGTGACCACGTGATCCCGCTGTACACCGCCGAATGCGGTAAATGCAAATTCTGCACCTCCGGCAAGACCAACCTGTGTGGCGCGGTGCGCGAAACCCAGGGCAAGGGTGTGATGCCAGACGGCACCTCCCGGTTCTCCTACAAGGGCCAGCCGCTGTATCACTACATGGGCTGTTCCACGTTTTCAGAGTACACCGTACTGCCGGAAATCTCCCTGGCCAAAATCCCCAAGGAAGCCCCGCTCGACAAGGTGTGCCTGCTGGGCTGTGGTGTAACCACCGGGATTGGCGCGGTGCTTAACACTGCCAAGGTTGAAGAAGGCGCCACGGTCGCCATCTTTGGCCTGGGCGGCATCGGCCCGGCAGCCATCATCGGCGCGACTATGGCCATGGCCGGGCGCATCATTGCGATTGATATCAACCCTGGCAAGTTCGACATCGCCAAGCAGCTGGGCGCCACCGATGTGGTCAACCCCAACGACTACGACAAGCCGCTCCAGGAAGTCATCATCGAGATGACCGATGGCGGCGCCGACTATACCTTCGAGTGTGTGGGCAACGTGAAGCTGATGCGCGCCGCGCTGGAGGCCTGCCACAAGGGCTGGGGTGAAAGCACCATCATCGGCGTGGCCGGTGCCGGCGAAGAAATCAGCACCCGCCCGTTCCAGCTGGTGACCGGCCGGGTATGGCGTGGTTCCGCCTTTGGTGGCGTGAAAGGTCGTACCGAGTTGCCATCCTATGTGGAAAAAGCCGAGAAAGGTGAGATCCCGCTGGATGTATTTATCACCCACGAAATGAAGCTGGAAGACATCAACAAGGCGTTTGACCTGATGCACGAGGGCAAGAGCATCCGGTCAGTGATTCATTTTTGACTGTAATTCTCTTAAGGGGTGGCAGGCCGGCTGCTACCCCTCCCATCAGCGATCTGTGAGCTTTAATTCAATGCGCCGGTTTCTCTGCAACGCTTCCGGTGAGGTGCCATCTGCTACCGGGAAGAACTCGCCAAATCCGGCAGCCGCCATGCGACGTTCCGGCACTCCCTGGGTGGCAAGATAGCGAACCACGGCCACGGCACGGGCGGTTGAAAGCTCCCAGTTGGAGGGGAACCGTTGGGTATTGATGGGCAGCATGTCGGTGTGGCCATCAATCCTCAGGATCCAGTCCACGTCGTCCGGAATCCTGGATGAGACATCCAGGAGCAAATCCGCAAGTTTGTCCAGCTCCTGCCGGCCTTCTTCGCCCAGCTCCGCTGAGGCCGAAGCAAAAAGGAGTTCCGAGGGCAGCAGAAAGCGGTCGCCGACAATCCGGACGTTCTCATTACCTGCGAGAATATCCCGCAGCCGAGCAAAAAACTCAGACTGATACTGCTTCAATTGGTTGACCCTTTCCGCCAGCAGGGTGTTCAGCCGCCGGCTGACTTGTTCCAGTTCCTGTTCCTTTTCATCGGTCATCTGCTGCTGTAGCTCAAGGGCGGAGGCAATCTGACGGAGCTGCTCCCGCAGTGAAACAATCTGGTTGGACAGCTGCAGGATCATTGCCTGCTGACTGGCTGATATCTGGTCCTTTTCCCCCACGGCTTCTTCCATGCGGGCAAGTTGCTCGGCCTGGGCTTCGACGCTTGCTGTTTGGCGCATCAATTGTTCGCGGTTGGATTCAAGCTGTTCAATCAATTGATCATTCCGTTTCAGGCTGGTGCTGTAATCATCCTGAAGACGAACTATCTGGTTTTCCAGGGCCTCGGTTTTACTTTGTTCCAGCCCCAGTAACTCCGATAGTTCGTTAAGCTGGGCGCTAAGGCGCGCCAACTGGTTATCACGGTCAGATAATGTTTGGGACAGGTAAAGCTGACTGACCACGTACACCAGCAACATGAAAATCACCAGCATCAACAGGGCGGACAGTGCATCTACATACCCGGGCCAGACGTTGGTGGTGCTCCGGCTGCGGCGCCTGGATCCGATCATGACAGGTCTTTCTCGGCATCGACACGGTCAACCAGGTTGGTGACCCCGGTCAGCCATTCCTCCAGGCCGTCGTAGAAGCGGTTCTGGGCATGCCCCGCCTGGATATCAAGGAATCCCAGAATCAGTGAACCCCCGAGCCCCAGCAAAGATGAACTGAACGCGGTTCCCATACCCTCGAGTGGTGCAAGGAGCCCTTGCTGTAGTTCCGCAAAGACCTTACCAAAATCCTCCTGTCCCATGTCCAGGCCGGTGATTACCTGGCCTACGGAATTGATGGTACCGAGCAAGCCCCAGAAAGTGCCCAGAAGGCCGAGGAATACAAGCAGGCTAATGAAATACCGGGTAATTTCCCTTTGCTCGTCCATTCGGGTGTGAATGCCGTCCAGCACGGTGCGCAGGGACAGTGTAGAAAGCGTGAAGCGGTCCCGTTTGGCGTCTTCGCCCAACTGTCTGGCCAGTGGTTTGAGCAGGCGGGGTTCCCGTACCACGGAAAGGCCGGCATGGCCAGTGCGGAATTGGGCAATCCATTTTAGCTCGGGGAACAGGACAAATACCTGCCGGTAGGTGAGTGCAATGCCGACGATGAGAACCCCGACAATCAGGAGATTAAACACCCAGTTGGCCATGAACGCCGACATCAAGGGCTTGTGGATCAGGGCGCCGACGATGACGACAATGCCCAGGAACAGTGTCATCCAGAAGAGGGTATGCTTGGGATTGCTCATAGCGATGGCCAGCTTTTGAGAGAGTTCTCAAAACGTTAGCACAGATATGAGAAGCTGTTGGCGACGGTAACTGAACTTTAATCGAAGCCCTTGGTGGCTGGTCAGTTGGTCGGTTTGGGCAGGGGAGCCTTCAAAGAGTGGGAGTGAGGTCAGATGATAATTCATCTGACCTCAGATTCATGGTCCGGTCTCTGCCTGATCAGCCTTGCTGAAGGGCCTGCAGCACAGCCTTGGCAGCGCCTTCGGAAGACGCCGGGTTCTGGCCGGTAATCAGCTTGCCGTCCACCACAATGTGCGGTGCCCAGTCATCGCCCCGGCTGTAGCGGGCGTTGTTCTGCTTGAGCATGTCTTCCAGGAGGAAGGGCACGATGTTGGTGAGCTGCACGGCGTCTTCTTCGGTGTTGCTGAAGCCGGTGACTTCGCGGCCGCCCACGATGTTCTGGTCCGGTTTTATGAACACATTCTTGAACACGGCTGGGGCGTGGCATACAGCTCCGATGACCTTGTCCTGCTCGTAAGCCGTTTTAATCAAGGCTACCGACTTGTCGTCTTCGGCCAGATCCCACAGCGGGCCATGGCCACCGGGGTAGAAGATGGCGTCGTACTGATTCATGTCCACGTCGGCCAGTTTTCTGGTGCTGGCCAGCATTTCCCGGGCATGGGTGTCTTCACTGAACCGCCGGGTGGACTCGGTCAGTGCATCTTCAGCCTCGCTGTTCGGGTCAACCGGTGGCTGGCCGCCTTTAGGGGATGCGAGGGTGATGTCGGCGCCTGCGTCTTTGAATACGTAGAACGGCGCAGTGAATTCTTCCAGCCAGAAACCGGTTTTATGGCCGGTGTCGCCCATCTGGTCGTGGGAGGTTAGTACCATAAGAATCTTCATACCAGTCGACCCTCCTGTCGGGAGTCCGGGTGTATTTCGTTCGTCTCACTACACCAAATTGTGATGATCGCTCGGTTTTCAACCGTCAGTACGTTAGCACTGGCATATTGGATGCTCATAAACGGCTATACTGCGACGGTAGTTGTTGCATATGTAACGTCATGGACCAGGACGGATTTATATGAGGTGGATTGCCTTTAAGGGCGGGGTTGCCGGCATTCTGATGCTGCTGTGGGCGCCTGGTGTTCTTTCACAACAGGGCACCGAAACGGTGGAGCCACTGACGGTGACCGTTGGCGTTGACCACTCGCCGCCCTACCGTATTCTCGAACCGTCGCAAAAAACCGGTCTCTATCTTGAGCTATTCGAGGAGATTGCGGACCGGCTAGGCTGGCGTGTGCAGTACCGGGAGGCGCCATTCCGGCGCATCCTGCTGCTGATGCGCAGGGGTGAGGTGGATGTCATGCTGGGGCCGCTGCGTACCGAAGAGCGGGAAGAATTCATGACCTTCGTGGCTCCGGCTTTTCCGCCGGAGCGGCGCTTGTTTTTCTACCTGAACGAGAGTAACCGTATTGAGCGATACAGTGACCTGCCGGGAAAAGTCATTGGTATTCTGGAGGGCGCCCGCTACTTTACCCGGTTTGACAATGATCCGGCTCTGAATAAAGAGCCTGCGGCCCACTACGAAAACCTGATGATGATGCTTCAAAGAGGGCGGGTTGATGTCGTGGTGGCCCCCGAGCTGGTTGGTTTGTATACGCTGAGAGCCCAGGGTATAGAAGCGAACATTTCACCGTTCTTCGTGCCGGGTGACCGCTCCTGGATTGCGGTTTCGAACCAGTCTCCTGCCCGCCGGTATGCAGAAGATATAAGGGCAGCCCTGAAATTGATTGAACGCGAGGGGATTCGGGAAGACCTTGTGCTGAAGTACCAGGAACAAAAAGCCTATTGATCGATTTCCATGGTTTATACCGATGCTCCCCTGCTAAAAGGAACTTAGGGTGCTTACCTTTGTCTGTGATCGTTTGACAGGTTTTGGCAAAGGAACTGGTATGAAGACGATTCGATTGTGGGATCTCCCCACCCGGCTGTTCCACTGGTTGCTGGTAATTGCTGTGGTTGGGGCAGTGGTGACGGTCAAACTGGGCGCTGGCTGGATGGCCTGGCATGAGCGTTTTGGACTGGCGGTTGTCGGCTTGCTGGCGTTCCGGGTGGTCTGGGGGCTGGTGGGCTCCACTTACGCGCGCTTCAGTCAGTTTATATCGGGGCCAGGGGCGATGATCCGTTATCTGAGGGGGCAGTGGCAGGGCGCAGGCCACAATCCCCTTGGTGCCTGGTCGGTGCTGTTGTTACTGGGACTGTTCGGTTTTCAGGCTGTTACCGGTTTATTTTCCAATGATGAAATTGCCTTTAACGGCCCACTCTACCGGCTGGTGTCGTCGGGCTGGAGCGATACCCTGAGCAGCTGGCACCGTCTCATGGAATGGGGGCTGTACGCCGTGGTTGCCCTTCATGTCCTGGCGGTGCTGTTTTACACCCACGTGCGTAAGGATAATCTGGTAAAGCCGATGGTGACTGGCCGAAAGCAGGTTCAGAGCTCAGAGCTGAAGGACGCCAGCGGCGGTGGCTGGCTGGCAATGATCATTGCACTGGCGATTGCCGTTGCTGTGGTCTGGGCGGCGAGTGGCGGACTGGTTCCGCCACCGCCGCCACCGCCCCAGAATCTGGGTTGGTAAGCCCCTTTGCCTACTTGGCGCGGAAGTTGTCGTGGCAAGCCTTGCAGGTTTCACCGACTTTGGCGAACTGGCGTGCAATCGCGGCCTGGTCGCCGGCTGCAGCCAGTTCCTGCAGTGCGTTGGCTTCACGGACGAAGCTGACCGCAATTTCCTGAACCTTCATCGGCTCCTCAAAGAAGTTGGGCTTGAGGCGGGTGTTCTCGGCCCGGTCATTGGCGCTGTCACGGCTGTAAAGCACGCTCATGCCGGAGTTGGCCACGGCTGCAATGGCTTTGGCGGCTGCGGCAACCTGGTTCTGGTCAAACGCTGCGGAGCCATCCACGGTCTGGGCCTTGATTTTGCCCATGTTCCAGGACGCAAACTGGTAGGCGGCCTGGCGGGTTTCGATCTGGTCTTCCACGCTCATCTGGGCCACGGTCGGGGTTGAGATCGCGGCCGCAAGCACCGCAACAGAAACAAAACGTTTATTCATTCCAGGTCCCTCTCTTGGTGTGATTAGTGATAATGCAAAAATGCTCTATAAAGGCGTGGTTATAAGCATGCTACCTGTATAGACTCATTCCTGACAGCTATAAGAAACGAAAGTTCAATCTGAGGAGTTGCACGATGTCGATCTGGACGGTTACCCCTAATCTTGAGCAAATGACAGAGGCCAGCAAAAACACCGCGGTCAGTCATATGGGCATTGAATACCTCGAAATCGGTGACGATTATGTGAAAGGCCGGATGCCGGTGGATGAGCGCACCGTCCAGCCATTCGGGATCCTGCATGGTGGTTCCTCCGTCGTGTTGGCGGAAACGCTGGGCAGCATGGCTGCCAACTGTTGCCTGAAAGATAAAAATACGGTCGCTGTGGGGCTGGATATTAATGCCAATCATATTCGGCCTGTTACCGGGGGATGGGTCTATGGCACGGCGAAGGCCATACACATCGGCAGTGCAACGCAAGTATGGGAAATCCGCCTGGAAAACGATCAAGGCAAGGTGACCTGCATTTCCAGGTTGACCATGGCGGTAACCCGCCGCTGGTAAGAAAACAGGGAGCGATGGCTCCCTGATTCCGACCTTGCGCGTCGATTTGCGAAATAAGCTCGCCATCCTTGATTAATATCAAAAGAAAATCGTTTGCCGGGACTGTCGCCCTGCTATACTTAAAATAGTTGAGGATGTTAACTAAATGCCATGAGGTTATTGCTCACGGGAAGGTTTCACTGTGCTGAAAATTCGTTGTAACAGGGTGTCTTCGAAAGCGCACAAGTTCTGGTATGCGTTGCTCTTTTTGCTATGCGCATCCTTTGGTCTGCGAGCTGCCCCTTTGTCTGAGTGTTCAACGCTGAGAGTGAGTGGTAATCCGGAGTATCCGCCTCTCCTATGGCCGAGCGTGGAGTCGCCGGATCTTTTAAATGGCGCGGTTCCTCATTTCCTGCGGGAGTTGGTGGAGCCCCTGGGTATCAAGGTCAGTGTCCGCAATATTGGGTCCTGGGCGCGGGTACAGCGGTTGGCAGAGTTGGGGGAGATCGATCTGGTGGCCGGGGCCTTTATCACGGCAGAAAGATTGGGCTACCTGGATTATATTCTGCCGCCCATGATGCACCTCGATACCAATGTCTGGGTGCCGCGGCGAAGGATGTTTGAGTATCGGCACTGGCCGGACCTGGAGGGGAAACAAGGCAGCACCCTGATCGACAACAGTTTCGGTGAGCGGTTCGACAGCTTTGCCGCCGATCACCTGGATATCCTCGGCGTCCGCTCCATTCACCAGTCCTACCTGATGGCCGATATCGGTCGTATCGATTATGTACTGTACGAGTTGTTGCAGGGGCGGGCGAAGCTGGCCCGGTATGGCATGTCGAATGACTTTGTGGCGCTGGAGCCCCCTGTGAGCAGAGAAGGCCTGTTCTTCGCGTTTCCGAAACTTTCCCGCTGCAATAGCAAAGCCTTGCGAGAGGCTTTTGCAGCCAGGTTGCTGGAGTTGACGGAGCAGGGCAGGCTGGAAGAGTTGATTGAAGAGTATCTCATCCGGTATACCGAGGAGGGCCGTTAGCGAGGCCTTCCTGGGTTCAGGTGGCCAGTGTCACTCTGCTTCTTCCTTTGGCCTTGGACTGGTACATGGCCTCGTCTGCGCGACACATCAGATCTTCCAGTCTGCGGTCGCCGTTTCCCAGGCTACTGATTCCGATACTTGCCGACGGCGAGATTCTGCTTTTCTCGTAAGACACCACCAGATTACAAAGCAAGGCCAGCAAGCGGCTCGCCAACACGTGTGCCATCGTCATGTCGGTGTCCGGTAGCAGAATGGCGAATTCCTCTCCGCCCATTCTGGCCACAATATCGCAATCCCGAACCCGGGCTTTCAGTAGCCCGCTGACCTGCTTCAACACTTCATCGCCCGCCTGGTGACCGTAGGTATCGTTGATGATCTTGAAGTGATCCAGATCCATCATGACCAGAGTCAGTGGTGTCTGATGCCTGGCAGACTGGTTCAGCAGTTGCTCTCCGAACTCGAAGAACGCGCGTCGGTTATGCAGCCCGGTAAGTTCATCCTCCAGCGCTGCTGCCCTGGCTTTTTCGTGGGCTGCCCGCAGCTCCAGCTCCATCTGTTTACGTTCGGTAATATCAGTGGCAATCTCCAACCTCACCAGGCGGCCATCGGTCCAGCGGATCGCCTGGTCACGGCACTGGTACCATCGTTGGTCCAGTTGATTCTGGAACTCCCAGACATGGGGTTTGTTGGGCTCGCCCTGATCATTGGTCAGCAGGTGATTGGTGCAGAAGCTGCATGGGCCGTCACCGTTCTGAAGCACCTGCCAGCATTTTCGGTTGCCAATACCGCCCCAGATCTGCCGGCCGTAAGCGTTCATGTACAGCAGATCGTGTGTTGTAAAATCGGAGACGTACACCAGGGCATCCAGATTATCGAGTACGGCCTGAAGACCTTCCGGGGGTGTTTCCTCGGTGGCTGGCGGTGTCTGATCCCGGTGAACGGGCAGATTCAGTGACGGAATGCCGGATTTCATGGGGTGTGTGCTGTCTGCTTTTTATTCAGTTTAATTTCCAGTATGGCTTTTGTCATACGACGCTGTCTGCAAAAGCGTGTAAGGTTTGCGGACATTACCTACGTTGGCCGGACAGCCGGGCCAACGAAATTCTGGCTTCATGAGGGTTTGGAAAGGGATGAAGGTGTCCGGGGAAAACTGCCCCTGCGGTAGCGGGAAAGCCTACCTGCTGTGTTGTCAGCCCTGCCATGCAGGCGCGCCTGCCACCACACCGGAGGCGTTGATGCGTTCCCGGTTCAGTGCCTTTGTGGTGAAGGATGCCGATTATCTGCTCGAGACCTGGCATCCGGAGACCCGGCCGGCGGAACTGGACCTTTCCGGCTCACCGGAATGGGTTTCGCTGCAGATACTCTCCTCCAGTGCCGGTGTCGACACGGGCCGGGTTCACTTCCGGGCGGTCTATCGTGCCGGTTCTGATTGGGGCTATCTGGAGGAGCAGTCAGACTTCAGCAAAGAGAATGGCTGCTGGTTCTATCGTGAGGGCAAAACCCGCGAGGGAGTGCTGAAGCCCGGTCGAAACGACCCCTGCCCTTGTGGCAGTGGTCGCAAGTTCAAGGCCTGTTGTCTTTAAACGTTCTATTCGAATTTCGGCAGATCCGGCTGAGCGACCTCTTTACCCGCTTCCAGCCAGGCGTCAAAGCCGCCTTCAATGGATTGTACGTTCATATAGCCCATCTCTTTCAGCGCTTTGGCGCTGAGTGCTGCACGGCCGGAGGTTTTGCAGTAGAGCACAATTTTCATCTGCCGGTTCTCCAGCGCGGGGTCGTTGGTGAACTTGAATTCGAGCATGCCCCGGGAAATATTCACGGCGCCCGGAATATGGCTGGAGCGGTATTCATCGGCGTCCCGCACATCCAGCAGCAAATCGGCATTTTTAATGGCCGCCTCGGCGTTGGCCAGCGGCACCTCCTGAATCTCTTTTTTGGCTTCGGCAACAAGGTCGTGGGCAGTCTTCATGGCAGTTCCCTTTGAGCGTGGGTGTGTCTTTTCAGGTTACGGCATTTACCACGGGTGAGTCACCTATAGGTTGTCTGTGACTAAGGCATGAGCCTTTGCCCAGCGGGTTTGTGCTAGATTGACGGGCCTGACAATGAGGAAGCTATGAAACCGCTGAATGACACCACCAAAGGCGTGGTCTACGGGTTAGGCGCCTACACCCTGTGGGGAAGCTTTCCCCTGTATTTTGCCCTGTTCAAGGGGATCCCTTCCTGGGAGGTGCTGATCCATCGGGTGATCTGGTCCTGCCTGTTTCTGGCCGTGGTCATCTCGATACTCAAGCGCTGGCCGCCGGTGGTGGCGGCACTGCGACAGCCGCGCCGGCTGGGGTATGTGCTGGGTTGTGCCGTGTTTATTGCCTTGAACTGGGGTATCTATATTTATGCCGTGGAAACCCGCCATGTGTTACAGGCCAGTCTGGGTTATTTCCTGACGCCGTTGGTAAATGTGGCCATGGGGCTGCTGATCCTGGGTGAGCGTATTTCCCGGCTGCAGGCTGCGGCGGTGGGTCTGGCGGCGGTTGCGATTCTGTATCAGCTGTTGCTGCTGGGCGAGCTGCCGTGGATTACTCTGGTGCTGGCGTTCAGCTTCGGCACCTATGGCCTGATGCGCAAGAAAGTGGAACTTGATGGCCTTTCCGGTCTGTTTGTTGAAACGCTGTTATTGCTGCCGTTGGGCCTGCTGACCCTGGCCTGGCTGTCGTCGCAGGGGCTGTCACACTTTTCGGACAGCACCTACAGTGCATTGCTACTGGCCTCCAGTGGCGCCGTGACCGCCATCCCGCTGCTGGCCGTTGCCGGGGCTGCGCGCCGTTTGAAGCTGTCAACCGTGGGCTTTCTTATGTACATCAACCCCACAATCCAGTTCCTGATCGCGCTGTATATCTTCCATGAGCCGCTCAGCACGGCCAAACTGGTGAGCTTTGTGATGATCTGGGTGGCGTTGTCAATATACTCGTGGTCGGCCTGGGTGGGCCGATCGAACAGAGAGGCTTCGGCATGAAACACCCCATCAGCGGCTATCACAAAGACGATGAAAACCACTGGGTAGCGCAGCTGGCGTGCGGTCATAACCAGCACGTGCGCCATGATCCGCCCTGGGTAAACCGGCCCTGGGTTGTCACGGTGGAAGGCCGGCAATCCATGTTGGGAGTTGAGCTGGATTGCCGGAAATGCGATGACCATGCGCCAGCGGATGTCCGTCCGGATAGTCCGGAAGGACCTCAGTCTCCCAATCAGGCCAGGGTTTCCAGATAGGCTTCCAGTTCGTTGGCGAGCCAGCCCACCACGGCGCCCCCTTGCGCCTGCTCCGACTCCAGCGCACTGAACACTTTCCACCAGCGGGCGCTGCGGTGGTGGATGGTTTTCAGCTGTTCCTTGCGCAATGCCTCAGCAATCAGGGGTAAGGGTAAATCCGCCCAGCCGGCGCCATCAATCACCGCATCACGCATCAGTTCGTATTGAGTAAAGGCGAGGTAGTTGGCGGTTTCCGGGGATTCGGCCACCAGTTGGGCATCGAGCATGTAGGCCAGGGTGATTTCCGTGTGGCTGACCAGGTCGTCCTGAGTGACCCTTTTCAGTTGGCTCAGGGGGTGGTCCGGAGCTGCCACGGTGAGCATGCGCACATCAGCCAGTTCCCGAAACCATTGATAACCTTCGTTCAGCAATTCCGGCATCAGGCCATAGGCCACATCCACGGACTGGTTGCGAACCAGCGGCGCCAGTTCCCGGGGCGAGGCCAGGTAAACCGACAGGCTGGTCTGGGGGAAGCGTTGTTTCAGCCGGCGCAGAATGTCGCGCCAGATATCTTCCGGAATGGCATCGTCCCGGGCAATGCGCAGGACCGATTCGGCACCACTCAGGTGGTGCTGGCAGCGAGCCCTGATCTGGCTGGCAACCTGGTCGAATCGCCGGCAGTCGGTCAGGATGGACTGGCCGATGGCCGTCAGGTGCAGTTGATTGCCGCTGCGTTCAAACAGCTCCACCCCCAGTTCATCCTCCAGGGACGCCAGCACGGTACTGACGGTGGTGCGGCTGCGGTTCAGCTCCCGGGCTGCCGCGGCCACGCTGCCATTGCGGACAACCGAGAGGAAGGTCTTGATCTGTGACGTTTTCATGGTTTGCTCTTTGCGACGGATTTTCCGTCGCTCAGCGACTCACACCTGTTGAATGATGCCGCTAATATGGCAGCAATTCTCAGGAGGTCAAAATGTTTACTTCTCTGGCGCGGGAAAACCTGGCGCTGACATTATCAGCAGTGGGCGCGGGCCTGTTTGCGCTCGCCGGTATTACCTGGGGTCTTTGGGTCGATTCCCTGGTTATTCTCTTCGATGGTGCCTATTCCCTGATCAGCCTCGGGTTGTCGCTCCTGTCACTCTATGCCGCCCGTCTGGTGCGCAGGCCGGCCAATGACGATTACCCATTCGGGATGGGGGCCGTGGAGCCTTTGGTGATCGCCGTGAAAGGTCTGGTGATTGCGGTGGTGTGTATCTTGTCGCTGGTATCGGCGGTGGTGTCGCTGCTTCAGGGTGGTCGTGCCGTGGCGGCGGACATGGCAATGATCTTTGGTGCGGTGAACGTGGTGGGGTGCCTGGCGGTCTGGGGGTATCTGCGCTGGTCGAGCCTGCGCAATGATTCCGGGCTGGTGCAGGCGGAACAGCGCCAGTGGCTGATGGACAGTGCCCTAAGCGCTGCCGTAATGATCGGCTTTGGCGCGGCCTGGCTGCTGGAGCGCAGTCAGTGGGCAGAGCTGGCCGTGTATGCCGACCCGGTAATGATGCTGGTGATTTCGGTCTACTTCATGACGGTGCCTGTGAAGATGGTTCTGGAATCAGTTCGGGAGCTGTTGCTGGCGGCGCCCAAAGAGGATGCGCTCGAAGACATCCATGAAACGCTGGAAGATCTGGGCCTGAATCCGGAACAGGTCCGGGTGGCCAAGCTCGGCCCGAACCTCCTTCTTGAGGCCTCAGACGTTCAGCCCTCCCATAGCCAGTATTTGCCTGCGGGTATTGGCTTTCTCTTGCTCAAGTTTGCCAGTCAGTGACACCCCGTCGCACTCCGGATGGTCGGCGAGGAATCGCCGGGTCAGCTCGATCTGGACATGCAGATCCTGGAAACGGCCGTACAGATCCTGTCGCTGGCGCAGTTCTTTCCGGAATGGCTTGCTGTACCGGGCATCCAGTTCCAGAAGATAGCGGATACGCTTGAGGGTCTTGCGCAGCTGGTGCAGGGCTTCATCCGGAGCGGTGTGCAGCAGTTCTGCGGTTTTCCGGTTGAACTGCTTCAGGCGCCGGTTTGTCGCGGCCTGTATGTCTTTTGTCCGCAGGTTTGCAGCCAGCTTATGAAAAGACCTGGATTCAATATGGTCTTGCCAGCGCGACAGGCTTTGCTGGTAGCGTTTCTGGCCAAGGCGTTTGGCCAGTTTGCGTTGTGCTTTAGATGCCCTGAGCCGCGCCCAGTCGGTCAGCGTGGTGCAGAGTTGTGGGTTGTCGTGGCACAGCTCGGGGATATCCTGAAGAAATACGTGCAGATCCCGCAGGGCGCTGGTGGCCCGGGCATGTCGCTTCAGTTCGCGAATATGCTCCTGTAATTGGCGATCGCCGGTAATCTCGGCCAGGGGTTCGGCAATGGCCCGACTGCGGCGAAGGGCAATGCGGTATTGGTGCAGGAATTCGTCATCCAGCCCCAGCATCACCCCAGGGGTCAGAAGTTCCAACTGGTTGTTCAGCTGCTGTAAAACCTCCGGGAGCGTGTTCTGGTCCAGATCAGTGGCGTCGGGACCGGCTTTTCGGTTCTTGCGCCGGAATTCGTTGTAACTGAAATCACGAGTCGTCAGGAAGGTTTCCAGTGCACCCTTGTTTTTGTCCACTTTCTTCCAGTGCCTTACCGGCAGCCGGATCTCCAGGATACTGGCGGTTGGCAATTCGAACGGAGCCTGGGGTACCAGAAAGGCGGCCAGTTCGAGTAATGCCGGGTTGTGGCCGATGAGGGTGATGCGGTTCTGAGCGTTATCCAGATTCTGCAGCCAGCGTAATAGACGCCGGAAGTCGAAGGTGTAAAGCTCATCTTCGGTGCGGACATGGGCCGGCTGGTCGTTGACGCTGAGTGCACCTGCCAGCGTTTGCTGGGCTCGCACAGCGGGGCTTGCATAAATGGCACCGGACAGCGCGCCCAGGCATTTCATTGCCCGCGCGAGCGGCGCAAGCTGGCTTTGGCCTCTGTCATTCAGTGGGCGTTCCTGGTCGCAGAGGCTGTCGTCGTTCCAGCTCGATTTGGCGTGGCGGATAAGAAAAAGCCGTTTCATGCATGCTTGCTCATGAGCTGAATGTTCAGACCTTAGTCTGACACAGCCTCAAGTCGTTTACATGACGGCCGATACGTATTTAGACGTATGACGCTGATATGACGGGCTTGTTTACATAAAAACCTGTTCCTGACCTGCGTTTGGTATACAGCTTTTAACAAACTGCAACGGAGTGCGGGCTGCGTTTGTGCATAATCAAAGGATTACAAGAAATGACCCCGGAGCGAAGACCATGACCTTCATGAGCAACCTGACCATCAGAACACGGCTTCTGATTGGTGTATTGGTGCCTGTACTGATTACGGCTGGAACAATTGCATGGATTACGGCGAACCAGATCCGGGCCAATGGAGAGGCAGAGTTGCAACGCCTCGAGCAGGAACTGTTGGAAGCGCGCAAGGAAGGTTTGAAAAATCTGGTTGAAACCGCGAAATCCGTGGTGCTTGAGGCCAAGTCCACTCCCGGTTTTTCGGAGCAGGAGGCGCAGGAAGAGGCGCGAGAGCGGTTGCGGTCAATCAAGTTCGGTCAGAACAACTATGTCTTCGCCTACGATCGCAGTCTGTTCAATCTCGCCTATGCACCGGACCCCTCCAAGGAAGGCCCGACTACCAATCCGAACACCCAAAAGCTGGTTCGCGGGTTGTTTGACGCGGCAGGTGACGATGGCTTCATGCCTTATGAGTGGACCAACCCTGCTACCGGCCAGGTGGAACCGAAAGTCTCCTACTCCACTATCATTCCGGGCTGGGACTGGATGATAGGTTCCGGCGTGTATGTAACCGATGTTCAGAGAGCGGTGGCCGCTGCCCGGCAAGAAATTGATGCAACCATGACATCTGCTATGGGCTTCATTTTACTGCTGACCATTGTGGTGGTGGTGATTTCACTGGTAATCGGGTTGGTCATTGGCCGCACCGTGACTGCGCCGCTGAACAAGGTCAGCGACATGATGCGGGAGATTGCCGACGGAGAGGGCGACCTGCGCCAGCGCCTGCCGGAAGATGGTAAAGATGAGCTGGCCGTTCTGGGTCGCCGCTTCAACCATTTTGTCATCAAGATTCAGGACACCATCCGTGAGGTCGGCTCAACCACCGACCAGGTGGCTTCGGCGGCTGAAGAACTCAGCCGGGTGGCGAATGAAACCCGCCAGTCGGTTCAGGAGCAGGGTTCGGAAACCGACCAGATTGCTTCAGCCATCAACGAAATGGCGGCAACGATTCAGCAGATTTCCGGCAATGCCAATGAGGTGGAAGGCGCAGCTTCCGATGCGGACCGCATGGCCAAAGAGGGTGGTGAGACCATCAACAGTGCCCAGGGCGCGGTCAATCAGCTGTCCCAGGAAATGGAAGACACCGCACGCAGCATCAATGCCCTGGCCGAGAAGTCGAACGATATCCAGCAGGTGCTGGATGTGATTCACGCGGTTACCGAGCAGACCAACCTGCTGGCCCTGAACGCTGCCATTGAGGCAGCCCGGGCCGGCGAGCATGGTCGCGGCTTCTCGGTGGTTGCCGACGAAGTGCGTCAGTTGGCGAAGAGGTCTGCCGAATCGGCTGACCAGATCCGGGAAATGATTGATGGCTTTGTGGCGGAGTCCAAGGCTTCGGTGGAGCGTATGAACAACTCCCGCAAGAGCTCGGAGGCGACGGTTGAACGGATCAATCATGCCACCAGTGCACTGAACACCATCGTGACGTCAGTGACCCAGATCCACGATCAGGTGACTCAGATTGCGACGGCCGCTGAACAGCAGAGCCAGGTGGCAGAAGAGATCAATCAGAACGTGGTGCGGATTGTCGACGCGGCCCAGCGCAGTGACACCGGCGTGACCCAGACTAATGAGGCCAGCCACGAACTGGCCCGGCTGGGGGAGAATCTGCGCGAGCTGGTTGGCCAGTTCAAGGTCTGATTGCCCTCATAAGAAAGCCGGCCCGCCACATTGGCGAGGTCGGCTTTCGTCGTTATGATGGTTCATTCCGGCATGTTTGAATCAAAAATCGATAACAATGGAAGCCAACACTATGTCCCTGCGTAAAACCCTGCTGGCGGCGGTCAGCGCTCTTGGCCTGCTGGCCAGTCCTTTCGTGGTCTCTGAAGAAACCTATACCCTGCGTCTCGCGGAAACCTGGGGTCCCAATTCTGGCCTGCTGGGGGATGCGCCCCGCAACATGGCGGCCATGGCCGAGGAAATGTCGGGCGGCCGCCTGAAGATCCGGATTGATTCCTCCAACAAGCACAAGGCCCCTTTCGGTATTTTCGATCTGGTCCGTAACGGCCAGTACGACATGGGCCACACCGCCTCTTATTACTACAAGGGCACCATTCCCAACGCCATGTATTTCACCACCATACCCTTCGGCATGATTGCGCCGGAGATGTATGCCTGGTTCTACCACGACGACGGCATGGAGCTGATGCAGAAGGTATATGAACCCTTCGGGCTGCTGTCCTTCCCGGGTGGCAACACGGCCAATCAGATGGGTGGCTGGTTCCGGAAAGAGATCAAGTCTCTGGAGGACCTGAAAGGCCTGAAAATGCGCACCCCCGGCTTTGCCGGCGAGGTTATGTCGGAAGTGGGCGTGGCGGTCACCAACCTGCCGCCGGGCGAGCTGTATACCGCGCTTGAGCGCAACACCATCGATGCCGTTGAATGGGTTGGCCCGGCGCTGGATCTGCAGATGGGCTTTCACCAGATTGCCAAGTATTACTACTCCGGCTGGCAGGAGCCCAATGCCGAAGTGCAGTTCCTGATCAACAAGAAAACCTGGGACAAGCTGCCGGCTGATCTGCAGGCCATCCTGCGGGTCTCCATGCGTACCGCAGCGTATGACATGTATATCCAGAGCACCCACGAAAGCGGTGTGGCGTGGGAGAAGATGAAGCAGGAATACCCGGATGTGACCCACAAGGTGTTTCCACCGGAAGTTATTACTGCCCTGCGAGAAACCACCAATCGCCTGTTGGATGAATTTGCCGAGAAAGACGAACTGGCGAACGAAATCATCACCTCACAGCGTGAATACCTTAAGCAGGTGCGCCCCTGGACCAATATTTCGGACAAGGCGTATCTGAACAGTGTCGCGGAGCAGTAAAACCGCTGCGTGACAATCGGGCCTGATAAGGCTGGAAAACAGGAGGGGCGTGGTCAGGGAATATCCGCACGCCCCTTTTTGTTTGCGTCTGTTTCTGGAAAAATACGCCGCTCAAACTTTGGGCAGGGCCGATGAAACAGACACTGCTATCTCTGAGCAATCTCACCAAACAGTTCGACGGCAAAAAAGTGCTGGATTCACTGGATCTGGACATTTTTGACGGCGAGTTCATTACCCTCCTGGGCCCCTCCGGTTGCGGCAAGACCACCTTGTTGCGGATGATGGCGGGTTTCGAGCATCCGGATGACGGCACCATCGCGCTGGGCGATCAGGACCTGACTCACACCCCGCCGGAACACCGTCCGCTGAACACGGTATTCCAGAACTACGCCCTGTTTCCTCATATGTCGGTCTTCGACAACGTGGCCTATGGCCTGAAAATGGAGAAGCGGCCGAAGCAGGAAATCCGGGAGCGGGTCGAGGATGCCCTGGCCATGGTCCAGCTTGAGGATTTCGCCCGGCGCAAGCCGCATCAGTTGTCCGGCGGTCAGCAGCAACGGGTGGCCATTGCCCGTGCGGTGGTCAAGCGCCCGAAGGTACTGTTGCTGGATGAGCCGTTGTCGGCGCTGGATTATAAATTGCGCCGCACCATGCAGGTTGAGCTCAAGCGCCTGCAACGGGAGCTGGGCATCACCTTTGTGTTTGTCACTCACGATCAGGAAGAAGCCCTGTCCATGTCTGACCGGGTGGTGGTGCTGAAAGATGGCCTGATCCAGCAACTGGGAACGCCGCGGGAAGTCTACGAGCGACCGGCTAATCTGTTTACTGCCCGCTTTGTCGGTGAAACCAACTTCTTCCCGGGCCGGGTGGACAAAGCCAACGGCGACGACACGATCACCGTGGATGTGTTCGGCCTGAAACGTACCTTCCGCAAGCCGGATTTCCCGGTCTCCGGTGGCCAGTCACTGCATGTGCTGTTGCGCCCCGAGGATATCCGGGTACTGGCGCCGGACGATGAGGATGGTGTGGCTGGCAAGATTGTAGAGCGTAACTACAAGGGCAGTACCCTGGATTCGGTGATTCATCTTGAGGATGGCACCGAGGTGCTGGCGTCGGAATTCTTCGACGAAGACGACCCTACCTTCGACTATCGCCTTGGCGAGCCGGTCAAAGTGAGCTGGGTTGATGGCTGGGAATGGCTGTTACCCACAGAGCCGGAAGCTCTGCCAGAGGAAGAAGGCACCGATGCGTAGCCTGACACAGCAGCCGTTCCGTACGGCGGTGCTGGTGCTGGTTTGGGGCTGGTTGCTGTTTCTGGTGCTGACCCCCAACCTGCTGGTGGTCGGTGCCAGTGTAATGACCCGGGACCCGGGCTCCTTCATTTCGCTGCCGCTGACCCTGGATGCCTACCGGCAACTGCTCAATCCGCTGTACCTGGAAGTGTTCCTGCACTCCCTGTATATGGCGGCCATGACGACGCTGGTGTGTCTGCTGATCGGCTACCCGTTTGCGTGGGCGTTGTCCAAGGTCGGCAAACGCAATCAGGTGCTGCTGATCTTCCTGCTTATCGTGCCGTTCTGGACCAATTCCCTGGTGCGAACCTACGCCCTGAAGTTGATCCTGGCCACCAATGGCCTGCTCAACAACGCGCTGATGTCGCTCGGGGTGATCGAGGAGCCCATGCAGCTGCTGTATACCGAAGGAGCCGTGATTATCGGGCTGGTGTATCTGTTGTTGCCGTTCATGATCCTGCCGCTCTACTCGGTGTTTGAAGACCTGCGGGAAGACTACCTGAGGGCGTCGCACGATCTGGGCGCGGGGCGCCTGTCCACGTTTATCCATGTGATCGTGCCGCTGACCCTGCCGGGGGTGCTGGCGGGCATCATGCTGGTGCTGTTGCCGGCCATGGGGTTGTTCTTTGTGCCTGATATTCTGGGCGGTTCCCGCAACCTGCTGGTGGGTAACGTCATCAAGAACCAGTTTCTGGATGCCCGCAACTGGCCCTTTGGTGCCGCTGCCAGCATCCTGCTGACCCTGGCCATGGCGTTCCTGATGTTCGCCCACCGCCTGAGTAAACGGCGGATCGGGGAGGACGGTGTATGAATCGCTGGCTGCCCCGCACCTACCTGACGCTGGTGTATCTGCTGCTGTACGTGCCTATCGTGGTACTGGTGGTGTTCTCCTTCAACGATTCCCGCACCGGTTACGAATGGGGTGGCCTGAGCCTGCGCTGGTACGAAGCCCTGTTGAACAACCGGGCCATGGTGCAGGCCATGTGGAATTCCCTTTGGCTGGCGCTCTCCGCGGCCACTGTGTCCACGTTGATCGGCGCGCTCACCGCACTGGCACTGCACCGATACCGGTTCCGGGGCAAGAAAGTGCTCAATGGCATGCTGTTTGTGGTGATGATGTCGCCGGAAATTGTCCTGGCGATTTCGCTGCTGGCGCTGTTTCTGCTGGTGGGGCTGCAGCTGGGGTATGTATCCCTGTTGCTGGCTCACGTTACCTTCTGCCTGCCGTTTGTGGTCATCACCGTGATGGCTCGGCTCAGCGGGTTTGACGAACGCCTGCCGGAGGCGGCCCGGGATCTGGGCGCCAACGATTTCACCATGACCCGCACGGTCCTGATTCCGGTGATCATGCCGGCCCTGCTGGCGGGCTGGCTGCTGGGGTTTACACTGTCACTGGACGACGTGGTGGTCAGTACGTTTGTCAGTGGCCCGAGTTATGAAATTCTGCCGTTGCGCATCTATTCCATGGTGCGGGTGGGCCTGAAGCCCGAAGTGAATGCCCTTGGCACCCTGCTACTGGTATTCTCACTGGTCATGTTGATCTTGTCTCAATGGATACTGTTAAGGAGCAAACGATGAAGAAACTGGCACTGGCCGGCCTGCTGGCGGTGGGCCTGACTGGCTGCAGTGGTTCTGAGGAGCCCAAGGTTCTGAACCTGTACAACTGGTCTGAGTACATGCCCCAGGAAGTTCTGGATCGCTTTACTGAGGAAACCGGTATCCAGGTGGTCTACACCACCTACGACAGCAACGAAGCCATGTATGCCCGGCTGAAACTGCTGGATGAGAGTGCCGCCTACGACCTGGCCGTGCCCTCCACCTACTACGTGAGCAAGATGCGGCAGGAAGACCTGCTGATGCCCATCGATCGCAGCAAGATTGAAGGTTTCGATAACCTGGATCCGGAACTGGTGAACCTGGATATCGATCCGGAAAACCAGTACAGCGTGCCCTACCTGTGGGGCACCACCGGCCTGGCCGTGGATACCGCGGATGTGGAAGGCGAGGTTACCGCCTGGGCCGATCTGTGGGATGAGCGTTTCGAAGGCCGGGTCATGCTGACCAACGACATGCGTGAAGTCTTCCACGTGGGCCTGCGGGTACTGGGTTACTCCGGTAACAGTACTGACCCTCAGGAAATCGAGGAAGCCTACGAGAAGCTGACCGAGCTGATGCCGTCGGTGCGTACCTTTAACTCGGATGCCCCTCGCATGCCGTACCTGGAAGGTGAAACCGACGTGGGTATGATCTGGAACGGCGAAGCTGTCATGGGCCGCGATACCCTGGATTCCCTGGAATACGTGTATCCGGAAGAAGGCATCATCGCCTGGCTGGACAGCTTCGTGATTCCCAAGAACGCCAAGAACCCGGAAGCCGCTCACCAGTTCATCAGCTTTGTGCTGCAGCCGGAAATCTCGGCCCTGATCAGCGAAGAGATCGGCTACGCCACGCCCAACCTGGCGGCCCGGGATCTGCTGGATGACGCCGTTGCGAACGACCGGGCCAGCTACCCCAACGCCACCGACATGATCAATGCTGAGTTCCAGACCGACATTGGCGACGAGGCGCTGCAGGTGTATGCCAAATACTGGGAAATGTTGAAGTCCGGTCAGTAACCGGAAGAGCATCATGAACCTGAAAAACGGAGGCTTCGGCCTCCGTTTTTTATTGTCCAGGTTTCACAAAACTGAAATACATGGTCTATAACTTCCTGATAACAAAACCTTAGCGAGTTCGCATAACACCGTTTCAGGGGAATGAACGACCATGGCACTGCGCAAGACACGGATATCAGCACTGGCCACCCTGCTGGCCGCAACCACAGCTTCCGGCAACTTGTTGGCGGAAGAACTTCGCCTGATTACCTGGGGTGGCTACGCCCCGGATGAGGTGGTCGCCCAGTTCGAGGAAGAAACCGGAATTGATGTAAAGATCACCTTGTCCAACAACGAGGACATGATCTCCAAGCTTCGGGCCACCGGTGGCGCCGGTTTTGATCTGGCCCAGCCGAGCCAGGATCGCATCGTGGGTGTACAGCGCCAGTTCAACATCTACAAGCCCATTGATTACAGCCGCATCAATACCGGCCAGTTGCAGGCGTCGATGGTGAAGGCGACTCAGGAGTCGACGGCTCTGGATGGTCAATCTTACGGTGTGCCCTCGGTCTGGGGGACCAGTGGCCTGATTGTGCACAGTTCCGTCGCGGACACCGTTACCGATTACACCGACCTGTGTGACCCGGCAGTGGCTGGCAAAGTGAGTTACCGCCTGAAGCGGCCGACGCTGATCGGCTTTGCCTTCGCTATGGGCATGGATCCGTTTGCGGCCTATGAAGACCGGGACGAGTACCAGTCCATCCTGGCGAAAGTGGAAGACAAACTGATCGACTGCAAAGACAACGTGAAAACCTACTGGACCGGTGGCGACCAACTGCTGTCGCTGCTTCGTACCGGAGAAGTGACCGCTGCCATGGCCTGGGATGCCGGCGGCTGGAAGCTGAATGCGGAGAACCCGGACATCCGCTTTGTGGCGCCGGAATCCGGAGCCCTGGGCTGGATTGATACCTTTGCCATCCCGCGCCGCAGCGAGAACGAAGAGGCCGCCTACAAGTGGATCAACTTTGTGATGCAGCCGGAAATTGCGGCCAAAATCACCAATGCCTCCGGTAACTTCACGGCCTCCAAAGGCGCCGATGAGTTTGTGAACGCCGAGCTGCGGGATGCCTATCGCCTGAGCTTCGATGAAGAAGCTATCAACAACATCAAATGGTATCCGCCAGTACCACCGGGGCTGGAAGCCATGGAAGGGCAGGTGCTGGATCGCGTCCAGGCGGCGAACTGATCCTTATGGCAACAGAGTCTGACCTGTCCTGCAGCGGACTGGTCCGCCGCTTTGGTAATAACGCGGCGGTGGACCATGTGTCGCTGGATGTTCCTGCGGGCACCTTTTTTTCCATTCTGGGGCCGTCGGGGTGTGGCAAGACCACCCTGCTGCGGCTGCTGGCAGGCTTCGACAAGCCGGATGAAGGGGATATCTTCATTCGCGGCCAGCGCATGAATGAGGTGCCGCCTAACAAGCGCCCGGTGAACATGGTGTTCCAGCACCTGGCGCTGTTCCCCACCATGTCCGTCGGTGACAACATTGGCTATGGCCTGAAACGCAAGAAGGTGCCCGCGGCCGAGCGCCGCAAGCGGATTGCACGGGTGCTGGAACAGGTGGGGCTGCCGGAACTGGAGAATCGCAATCCCCAGGAATTGTCGGGTGGCCAGCGCCAGCGCGTGGCCCTGGCCCGCTGCCTGGTGCTCGAACCCACCTTGTTGTTGCTGGATGAGCCTCTCGGTGCCCTGGATCTGAAACTTCGGGAGCAGATGAAGGTCGAGCTCAAACACCTGCAAAAGCAATTTGGCACCACCTTTGTGTACATCACCCATGACCAGTCCGAAGCCATGGTGATGTCGGATCAGGTGGCGGTGATGAAAAATGGCCGCTTCGAGCAGGTGGCGCCGCCGGAGGAGCTTTACCGGCATCCGGCAACGCCGTTTGTCGCGGGGTTTGTCGGCGACAACAATCGCCTGGCGGGGACGGTGGTGTCCGTGGCCGATGATGTGGCGGCTGTTCGTCTGAGCGATGGTGCGGTGGTACGCGGTCGGGCTGCATCGGCGGGCCTGGCACTTGGTGCCCAGGCAGAATTGTACATTCGGCCGGAATCATTGTCGTTTTCGCAAACGGCTGCGGTCGCGGGTTCCTCCTCACTGCAGACCCGAGTCCGGACCACGCTGTTTGATGGCGCCAACAGCCGGGTTGAAGTCGAAAGCAATGGCCAGGCACTATTTGCACGACTCCCCCAGGACGGCTCGGCGCCGGCGCTGACGCAGGACGGCCACCTTGAGCTGTCGTGGGATCCGGACCTGGCCCGGGTATTTGGAGCTGCGCACCAGTGAATAGCTCGGTTAGCCGTTTCTCGCTGTGGCTGTTACTGGCGCCTTTCCTGCTCTGGATAGTGCTATTGGTGCTGGTGCCCCATCTGCAGATGTTGCGGGTGTCGTTCCAGGTACGGGAGAGCTGGGATACCCTGGCCTGGGGGCTGGAGCAGTACCAGAATTTCTTCAGTGAATCCTACTACTGGCGTACCTTCGTGCGTACCGGGCTCATGTCCCTGTTCACCACCTTCCTCACCCTGCTGATTGCCTTTCCCATTGCCTGGTACATTGCCCGCCTGGCTCGGGGGAGGAGCAAGGGTATTCTGTTCCTGGCTTGCCTGATCCCTTTCTGGGCCAGCGAGTTGGTGCGTACCTACGGCTGGATGATCCTGTTGCGGGAGAGCGGCCTGTTCAGTTCCTGGCTGCAGGCGCTGGGCTGGGTGGATGGCCCGGTGGAGATGCTCTACAACGATGTCGCGGTGATCATCGGCCTGGTCTACAACGGCCTGCTGTTTATGGTGGTGCCGCTGGTGACCACGCTCGACGGTATGGACGAGAACCTGGTCGAGGCCGGCTACGATCTGGGTGGCGGCCACGGTACCGTGCTGCGGGAGGTGGTGATTCCCTGGGCCATGCCGGGCATTGTCTCCGGCTGTATTGTGGTGTTCATGCTCACCCTGGGCAGTTACCTCACGCCGATTCTGATGGGGGGCAAAGACAGTGCCTGGTTTACCCAGCAGATTTTCACCCAGTTCATCACCCGGTTTAACTGGGAGCAGGGGGCGGCTTTGGGGGTCTTGCTACTGGTATTGTCGTCGCTGCTGGTCTGGCTGGGCCTGAAGCTGACCGGGCAATCCCTGCGCAAGGTTATGGGGTGATGTCATGATCCGTTCTGTACCTCGGTCCCGGTTGTTTGATGCCCTTTACCTGAGCTATCTGTTGGCCTTTTTCCTGTACCTGGCGTTGCCTTTGCTGGTGACGGCCGTGTTCGCATTCAACGACTCTCCGTTCCCGTCATTACCCTGGCAGGGCTTTACCCTGGACTGGTATCTGGCCGACGGCACCGACGGGCGTACCGGGCTGTTTCATGACGACGGCTTGCTCAGTGCGCTCTGGGTCAGTACCAAAATCGCGTTCTGGGTGACGTTGGTCAGTGTGGGGCTTGGCTGCGTGAATGCGGTATTGTTCGAGCGGGTGGAGTTTCGCGGCAAGGAGCTGCTGTATCTGTTGATGCTGCTGCCGCTGGTGATTCCGGGCGTGATTCTCGGGGTGTCCATTCTGGTGTTCTACAGTGGCATGGCCAACGATGTCTCCCGCTTGTGGGGTATCGAGCTGGACTTGTTCCGGCCGGGGCTGACATTGGTGGTGATGGGGCAGGTCACCTTCATTACCACCCTGGCTACTCTGGTGATTGCGGCCAGGCTGCGCAAATTCGACCGACAGCTGGAAGAGGCTGCCCTCAATCTGGGTGCCACGCCGGTTGTGGCGTGGTTCACGGTTACCCTGCCGTGGCTGCTTCCCTCCATCCTCGGGGCCGCGGCAATGGCGTTTTTGATGTCCTTCGAAAACTTCAATACCACGGTCATGCTCACAGGGAGTGATACACCCTTGACGGTCGCGCTGTTCAATCGTCTGCGCGAAGGCTCCACGCCGGTACTTAACGCGGTGGCGTTGTTTCTCATGGCCGTATCGGCGCTCCTCGCTTTGTTCACGCTCAGGCAAAATAGGTGAGAAAGTTCAGCAATTGCCGGTAAGGGTTTATACTTAGCCTATCATTTGATGAGGCAGGGTCCGTTTTGCGCGCTTCCCCCTACCAGGCTGTGGTTCTGATCGCGCTCGTCGTTTTTGGGGTGTGGCCGGCATCGTCTGCAAACGCGGCTATGCAGCCGATTAGCGAAGGCTGGGAGTATCGTTGGGGAGACTCTCCCTGGCTAGAGGACGGTCGCCCGCTCTGGATCGTTGAGAGGGCCCCCGATCAATGGCACAGCATCGGCTTTCCTTCCAACCCGCCGAACCGAAATGGGCGTGAACACGCCTGGTTCAGGGTCCAGTTGCCTGAGGGCAACTGGTATCAGCCCGTTCTCTATATTTACAGTGTCGATATTATTGTTCAGGTCTGGTTCCGGGACGAAGTTCTCTACCAATACGGAACCTTCGATCAGGATGGCCGGGGACGATTTGAGGGTTGGCCCTGGCACGAAATTCCATTGCCGGATGATTATCAGGGAGAGACCATCTATTTTCGGGTGTTCTCGAATTACACGGACATCGGACTGTGGGGCGAAGTGGCGGTTACGGATCACCCTGATCTGACCCTTTACATTCTGAGTGCGTCGGCCGAAGAATTGGTGATTTCGGCGTTGTCGGCGCTTATCGCTTTTCTTGCTTTGGTGTTTGCCCTGATCCAGCGGACGCAGAGAAACCTGGCTGCGGTAGCTCTCTTTTCTCTCCTCGTCTCGCTGATGCTGTTGGCGGAGAGTCAGGCCAGTTTGTTGCTGCTATACCGGCCCTTGTTCTGGGATTATCTCGCAGCAGCATCCTATTACCTGATCCCTGTGGCTTTGACGTTGCTGCTGGCGCTTTGGCTGGGACGTCAGTCCTCGGCACTGATTCGCGGACTCATGTGGTTTCATCTGGTGTTTGCCTTCGGGGCTATCGGGCTTGCCCTTGCCGGCATTGTGGACCTCTCTTCAACCTTCCCGGTGTTCGACTCGGTACTGGTCGTCTCACTGGTTTTACTCGTTGCCGTTGTGTCCCGGCGATTTGCAGGCCTATACCGGGAACAGCAGGTTCTGCTAATCGCCTGTGGTCTGTTTGCCGGGCTCCTGATCGTCGATATGGGGGTGGCTCATGGCTTTATTCCCTGGACCAGGGTGCCGGTGAGTTGGGGGGCCTTGGGTTTCTCGCTTGCCGTGGTCAGCATTTCTGTCTGGCATTTCGGACGAACCCAGAAAAAACTGCAGCAACTGACGGTTCGGTTGGAGCAGAAAGTCCAGGAGCGTACGGCCAGGGCAGAGGCATTGGCTGAGCGGGAAGTAGCCCGGGCAAGGTTACTGGCTCTTGAGAGTAAAAAAAGTCAGAAGCTCGCGGACGTGATTGCAGCCTTGCAGGACTGCGCCGACGTTGAGGAGGCGTTTGAGCCCCTGAAGCGCGCCATGCCGGAACTCTATCTACCCATGGCGGGCTGTTTCTATCGCCGTGACGCCGGCGGTACATTTGAGAAATTGGTTGCCTGGGGACCGGCGCCTGAGGAAAGCTTTGCAACATCACTTGATGCCCGCCTGACCGAACTGACCGAAACTACGCTTCCCGTGCGTAAGAACGCCGTACCGGCTCGTCTGTGTTTTTTCCTGAGGATAGAGTCAGCACGCTCTGATAGCAGTCCAGAGGGAGTGCTATTGCTGGATCGTCCGGAACTGCCTGAGGCCGTCAGGGATTACGGTATTGCACGGCTCATTGCCTGGGTCTTTCAGTCGGTGGAAAAAATCGGCATAACGCTTTCCGGGCTGACCCTGAGAGCCGAACTGCAGCGCTTTTCCTACGAGGACAGCCTGACGGGGCTGAAGAACCGCCGGTATTTTGATGAACTCTACCGTCACGAGGGAGAAGTGTCTGCGCGCTCTGCTCGCCCGCTCTGTCTGTTAATTTTTGATATTGACCACTTCAAGCAGTTCAACGATTGTCATGGTCATGAGGCGGGGGATCAGGCGTTGAGAATGATGGGCGAGGTCCTGGCTCTGTGTTTTCGCGGCAGCGACACTGTCTGTCGTTATGGCGGCGAGGAGTTTGCGGTACTGATGCCCGGCGCCTCGTTGGAGGAAGCCCGGCAGCGGGCCGAACAGCTCAGGACAAGGATTGCAGCAGACCCCGTCATTCACCGGGGGCACAGTCTGGGTCGGCTAACGATTTCCGCAGGCATTGCCTGCTGGCCGGAAAACTGCGCTGAGTATGACGAGCTGTTCCGGGCCGCCGACAAGGCGCTCTATCAGGCCAAGGAAGCGGGCCGCAACCGAGTAGTTGCGGCCACGCTCTGACATCAATGCCAGATATTGCTGTCGATCTTTTCGTGCAGCTCAGGATAGTCCTTGGACTTGAAGTGCGGCACCAGGCCTTCTTTGCGCTGAGCCAGGTAGTCTTTGGTCAGTTTCACAACCGTGCCGGACAACAGAACGATAGCAATCAGGTTGATGGTGGCCATCAGCCCCATGGATGCGTCCGCCGCATTGAATACCGTGACCACCGCTTCGTAGCCACCCCAGATCACCATGCCCAGCGCAGCGAGCCGCAACAGGGTCAAGCCCAGAGTGTTGCCGCCGCGCAGGTAGATCAAAGCGTTCTCGGCGTAGGTGTAGTTGGCGACAATGGATGTGAAGGCGAAGAACAGAATCGCGATGGCGATAAAGTAGCCCCCGAACTCACCCAGGTGTACTTCCATGGCCTGTTGGGTCAACTGGGTGCCGGTCACACCGGAACCCGGCTCCAGAACGCCTGCCAACAGGATCATCACGGCCGTCGCCGTACAGACAATGATGGTATCGATAAAGACACCGAATGCCTGAACCAGACCCTGTGAAGAGGGATGGTGCGGAGCCGGGGTTGCGGTCGCGGCAATGTTGGGTGCCGAGCCCATACCGGCTTCGTTGGAAAACAGGCCGCGTTTGATGCCATTCAGCATGGCAGCGGTAATGGAGCCTGCCGCGCCGCCGGCGGCTTCTTCCAGGCCAAAGGCACTTTTTACGATCAGCGCCAGAATGCCCGGAACTTCGGTAATGTTCATGGCCATCACGCCCAGCGCCAGGAGTACGTAGGCGCCGGCCATGAACGGCACGACAAACTCAGCGAAGCGAACGATCTTGCGCAGACCGCCAAAGATAACAATGCCGGCAAAAGCCGCGATGACCACGCCAACACCGAGCTTGGGCACACCAAAGGCGCCCTGCATGGCATCGGCAATGGAGTTGGCCTGTACGGCGTTGAAAACCAGGCCGAAGGAGATAATCAGGCAGACCGCGAAAATGGCCGCAGCCCAGGGCGCTTTCAGGCCTTTGGCAATGTAAACCGCCGGGCCTCCCCGGTACTGGCCCTTGCCGTCGCGAACCTTGTACAGCTGGGCCAGAGTGCTTTCCGCATAACCGGTGGCCATACCGACGAGGGCTACCATCCACATCCAGAAAATGGCACCGGCACCGCCCAGGTACAGGGCAACCGCAACCCCGGCAAGGTTACCGGTACCCACCCGGGAGGCCAGGCTGGTACACAGGGCCTGGAACGGAGAAATCCCGTGTACATCGCTTTCCCGGGAGCCACGGATGGCGCGGACCATTTCGCCGAAATTGACGAACTGAAGGAAGCCCAGACGGATGGTAAAGAAGACACCTACGGCAAGCAGGCCATAGACGAGGACATAGCCCCAGAGGATCGAGTTGAGAAAATCAACAATTGCAGTCATGGCTAGACGCCTTGTGATTTGTGAATGAGAAGTAATCCGAGGCGAGGCAGTCTAGCACGGTGAAAAATCAAGCAGACTGCGGAAATCCGTGATTGCCGGACAGCAAGGAATATGCTGTCCGGCGGGGAGGGTTTCGCCGGTTCAGACCACCAGCACCGGGCACTTGGCCTGGGAGGCAACCCGGTGCGAGACGCTGCCCAGAAAGGTGCCGTCCTTGTCGCTGTTGGTGCCCTTGGTGCCCACTACAATCAGGTCGGCCTCCTTGTCCTGGGCAAATTTCACAATCACCTTCGAGGGCCGGCCGGCTTTGACGAAACCGCGTACCTTGGTGGCGCCATGCTCCTTGGCCAGCTCCTTGGCGTGGTTCACTACGCCTTTGGCATACTCAGACAGCACCTTGTCCGGGATGTCCATGTCGTCGGGCCTTCCGATAGACAACGACGCCTCAAACAGGCTGTGATGCTTGTACACACAGAGGATGTAGATCTCGGCGTCCGGGATCAGTTTCTGCAGTTCAATGGCTTTATCCAGTGCCTTGAGTGAGGTTTTGGAACCATCCACAGCGGCCAGAATCCGTTTAAACATGTTGTTCTCCTTTGATCAGTGGCTGTGGATCTAGTCCCTGAACGCGATGTCACGCAGGAACAGGGCAATATCCGGGAAGGCGATGATCAGGCCGGCAGCCGCCACCAGCATGAAAATGAACGGAGGCGTACCCCGGATAACTTCCATGTAGGGCCGTTTGAAGATGGCAATGGCGGTGAAAATGTCGCAGCCAAAGGGTGGCGTGGCAGAACCGATGGCCACCTGCAGGGTAATCAGCACACCGACAAGCACCGGATCCAGCCCGGTGGCCTGGATGGCGGGCGCAAAGATCGGTGTCAGCACCAGGATAACCACGATGGGATCGACGAACATACAGGCGATGAAGAAGGCCACACAGATGGCAATCAGCACGCCCACAGGCCCGGCCTCGTTGACGCCCACCGCTTCCAGGATGGCCTGGGGAATCTGGGCAAAGGAAATGATCCAGGAGAAGCCATTACCCACGGCCACCAGAATGAACACCACAGCCGTGATCAGCCCGGTGGATTTGGCAATCTTGTAAATGTCGTTCAGTTTCAGCGACCGGAAGACCACAAATTCCAGCAGGAAGGCGTAGAGCACGCAGACTGCCGCTGCCTCGGTGGGACTGAAAATACCACCGTAGATACCACCGACAATGATCACCGGGAACATCAGGGGCCAGGAGGCATCCCTGACTGACATCGCCCGTTCTTTCCAGCTGGCCTTGGCTTCCGTCGGAACATCGTTCTTGTAGGCGTAGATCAGGCAGTAGATCGAGAACATGAACAAAATCAGGATGCCCGGGCCGATACCCGCAATGAACAGTTCGGCAATGGAGGTTTCCGAGATGACCCCGTAGATGATCATGCCGATGCTGGGAGGGATCAGGAAGGCGATATCACTGGCGTTGATAATCAGAGCCAGCGTGAAGGGATCGGAGTAGCCAGCCTTGAGCATTTTCGGGCGCAGCGGTGAGCCCACTGCGACCACGGTGGCCTGGGTTGAGCCAGACACCGCCCCGAACAGGGTGCAAGAGGTGGCGGTACTGATGGCGAGGCCACCTTTGATGTGGCCGATAAAGGCCATGACCATATTGATCAGGCGGTCCGCAGACTGGCCCCGGGTCATGATATCGGCCGCCAGAATGAACATGGGTACCGCAATCAACGACGCTGGCCGGATGCCACCCATCATCTGCTGGATGAATGTGCCCATCTGCCCGAAGCCATCGAACATCATAACGAAGCCGATGACGGCAGCAGTGGTTAGCGGAATCATCATCGGGAAGCCCAGAAGCAGCAGCCCGATCATGACGATCATCATAATAGTTGCCATGGTGTGTCTTTCCTTAACCTATGGGTTCACGCTGCTTCAGACTTCGGTTTCGGTATCGGCGTAGCCATCCACCACACCCGTCGACAGGTACACGTCTTTGGTAGTGAAGTTCTTGATGGCGGTCAGCAGGTACTGGATGCCGGTAATGGCGAAACCGACAGGGGCCCAGATGTAAATCCACCAGATCTCAAAACCAAGCGCTGGCAAAATCCGACCTCGGCTGTACAGGGTCTGGATATACTCGAAGGAGTGATAGCACAGGAAAAACATGACCACGGAGGTAAACAGGGCGATGATGATCATCAGTACCTTGCGGCCCTTGGTCGGGAAGGCATCGTACATGGCGGACATGCGGATATGGCGGCCGTGCCGGGCGGCGTAGCCAATGCCGGCAAAGGTAATCAGAATGATCAGAATCCGGTTGATTTCACCGGAGAAAAACAGGCCCTCGCTGAACACGAAACGGGCAATAACATTGGCGCAGGTGTTTACCGCCATCAGAATCACGCCAGCGGCGAGCATGACGGCTTCGATTTTTGAAATCCAGACGTCAATCGTGCCCAGAAAGCCAGGCAAGCCGGACTCATAGTGACCGGTATCGTCTTCGATCTCCGGGGAATTCTCGGACATGGATTCTGCTCCAGAACATGTCGCTCCCGGCGGGAAGAATCCCCGGCGGGGCGGGGTTAAAGCTGGGTTGCCACCCGCCGGAGCGGGGGCAACCGTTTGGCGAGGTTCAGTCGTTCTGAACTTCTTTCAGATCTTCCTTGAACTGCTCCAGCAGCTCTTTACCACGCTCACCGGTCATTTCGATGAACTTCTCTTCCACCTGTGGCGCGCGGGCCTTGAAGGCTTCAATCTGTTCGTCAGTCAGACGGGTCACGGTAACTTCGTCGCTGTTGGACTGGATCTTTTCCAGGGCCTCGTCCGCCAGACCATCGATGTGTACGATGATTTCCTCGAAGGCGTAATCCGCGGCATCCTGAACCAGCTTCTTGTCTTCATCAGACAGGCCTTCGTAGAAGTTCTGGTTCGCCATCATGGCGGTGGTGAACCAGCCGTGGCCGGTGAATACCAGGTTCGGGGAAACCTCATACAGACCACCTGACTCAATCCAGAAAATCGGGTTCTCCTGACCCTGGATCATGTTGGTCTGCAACGCACCGTATACTTCACCCCATGGCAGCGGGGTTGGGGTAGCACCAAACGCAGAGTAGGTCTCGGACAGAAGCGGGTTGGTCATTACCCGGATCTTCTTGTTGTTGAAGTCTTCCGGAGAGGTCACCGGCTCATCAACGGTCACTACCATTTCCCCTTCCGGGTACATCTTCAGCAGCTCAAGACCTTTTTCAGAATACAGCTCCGGGAAGTCCTCATTGATGGCCTCGCTCTCGCGGAAGAACTCGATCACGGTATCCATGTCGGTGGGCATGAGGTACGGGATAAAGAAGATCTGCGCTTCCGGGATCAGAGAGCCGGTAAAGCCAGGAGACTGGTTTACAAAGTTCAGGATACCGGCCTGGGTTTGTTCCATGATGTCGTCAGACTCACCCAGCTCACCGAAACGGTAAATCTGCAGGGTGTGGTCGGAATTCTCTTCAATGTATTCCTTGAACTTGTACGCGAATACGTCCTGAACGTCGCCTTCGTATTCTTCATGGGCGTAGCGCCAGTTGGCGGCATTCACGGCATTTGCCGCGGTCAGGCCGGCAAATGCCAGCGCTGAAATACCAGCCAGTTTCCTGAATTTACTTGTGCTGCTCATCGGGTTGTCTCCGCTCGTTATTTTACGTTAATCCATTGTTACATTATTAAAGACTGGCAAATCAAAGCGGTTTTCGCAAGGAAACGGGGGAAATAAGCTGCACGCAAATAGCCGATTAAGCCAAATTGCAAGTGCATGAATTCAGGATGGATTCGGGTTTTCAACACACAGGAACAGGAACCTTCTGAACTCCTCTGCCACCCGCTGGACACTGTTTTCCAGCCGATGTCCGTCGGGTAGGACCAGGGCTTCAATCTGCTGCCTCCGGGCCAGCTCCAGAACCGGCATTACCGGTACCACATCGTCGTTCCAGCCGTGGATAATGCGAGCGTGGTGGGCGCCAATCACCGGGTTGGACTCCGGATAATCCGGTAGCGCCAGTGCCGGTGCCAGCATAAAGCAGCCCCTGACCGGAGCCTGTTCGCTGGTCCGGGCGCAGACCCAGCCGCCCATGCTGGAGCCTGCCAGGATGGTCTGTTCGGGCCTTGCACCGACAGATGCCATGGCGTGGCGCATCTGCTCCAGGCGTTCGGCAGGATCTTTGGTGCTGCGATGATCCACCGCCTCGGCATAAACGCCTGAAAACGTTTCAGCCACCGTTTTCAGGGCCTGGATCTTGGTACTGCCGGGGCCACTTTCCAGACCGTGGGAGAGAAAAACATAGAATGCCGGTTGAGCCATGATCAGGTTCTGCCTAGTTGATGGTTGCGTCGGAGTCGGTTCGCGGGGAACGGGTTTCGGCCAGGATATCCAGGGCCTGTCGGCGTTTGTCCGGGTCGTGGATATCAATGGTGAACATCAGTTCGTCCACCTGAATGTCGGTCAGCAGGTCGTCGAGTTGCCGGCGCAGGTCTTCACTGTTGCCCATGATCTGCAGTTTCAGGAAGTCCCGCACACCGGCCTCCTCGGCCGGATTCCAGAGTCCGTCCATGGATTCTACCGGCGGCCGCATCCACAGGGGCTGCCCGCGAAACAGGGCCAGAATGCGCTGGTAGCTGGTGGTGGCCAGATGCCGCGCTTCGTCCTTTGAGGCCGCCGGGATAGCGGGAATGGCCAGCATGGCATAGGGCTGTCGCAGCTGTTCTGAGGGCTCGAAGTTCTCGCGATAGACCTTCAGGGCTTCCCGGTAGAGACGCGGTGCGAAGTGGCCGGCGAAGGCATAAGGAAGGCCCCGCATCGCCGCCAGTTGCGCGCTGTAAAGGCTGGAGCCCAGCAGCCAGATGGGAACATTGGTGCCAGCACCGGGAATGGCTTTCACCGGCTGGCCCGGTTGCAGCGGCCCCAGCAGGTTCTGCAGACGGGCTACGTCTTCCGGGAATTGCTCGGCGCCCAGACCATCCCGTCGCAGGGCCCGGGCGGTGACCGGATCGGTACCCGGTGCGCGGCCAAGGCCGAGATCGATTCGGCCCGGATAGAGACATTCCAGGGTACCGAATTGCTCGGCAATCACCAGCGGTGGATGGTTCGGCAGCATGACACCGCCGGAGCCCACCCGGATACTCCCGGTTTTACCAGCGATGTGCCCCACCAATACCGAGGTGGCGGAACTGGAAATCCCTTCCATATTGTGGTGCTCGGCCAGCCAGAAACGCTTGAAGCCAAGTGCCTCCGCATGCTGGGCATAACGCACGCTGTTGGCCAGTGTCGTCGCCACGGAGTCGCCCTCGCGCACAGAGGCCAGTTCGAGCAGGGAGTAATCGGGTGTTCTGGACATGGGGTTCCGGTACCTGTGAAGAAACAACGGTGTTCAGCGTTTCACAATGACGCCAGCGGACGGTTTCTTCAAGGGTAATGACAGGAGGGGCAGGAGCATCCGTTAGTGCCGGATGCTCCTGCAAGCACTCGTTACGGTGCTGGCGTGTACATCTGAGTGGAGTACTCGCCCTGGACGGGCTTGCTGAGGGTTACCTCTTCCTTGACGTAATCGACGAAGGATTGGGCATAGTCCAGAAAGGTATCCGTGGCTCGGCCATCCTCGCTGACGGTTCCGAAGGTCAGGTAGCCGTCACGGCCAGCCGCGGTGAAGCTGTTGGTGACGACGTTCAGGGTTTCAGCGTCGGTCAGAGCGCGCCAGGTGGTTTCACTCCGGGGCCGAACTTCGATGTCGTAAAGGCGTTCGCCAGCAGGCCTGGTCATGTCGACGGACCAGCGCAGACCGGCGGCATAGGGGTAGGCACCCGTGGAGCCGCCTTCAACGTGGGCGAAATCCACTGCTTCATTCAGCACCTGTCTGATTTCTGCTCCGGTCATGGTCAGATCGGTAAGGGTATTGGCAAACGGCAGCAGGTTGTAGGCATCACCAATGGTGATATCGCCGGCCAGAATGTCGGTGCGAACGCCGCCGGCGTTCTGGATCGAAACATCGGCATTCTTGCTCTGGAACAGGAAGGCCTGAGCCACCAGGTTCGGGATATCCCCCCCCCGGTTCGGGTCTTCGTTGGCGCAGGTGTCATCGCCGTATGGCCGGCCGGGAATTCGGGCCAGGCACAGGTCCTCGGATGCGGTACCGATGACCTGATTGCGGAAGCTGTCCAACTGGTTGGCGTACGTGGCCAGGGTTTGAGCGCCGGTCGGGTCGTCCGTCACAAGGCTGAGTTGCGGGTCCGCCTCGATGGCTGCCCGAATGGCGGCCAGTTCCTCGCCTTGGGGTTGGTAGCCATCGTCGGTGCCGTCATCACGGATGATGGGGTTGCCCAGGAGCAGGTGTGGCGTTCCGGAGCAGGAGGAAACAGTGCCATTGTTCTCCCAGGTCACGCTCAGTTCACCCAGCACACGCGAATACTGCCAGGCCTGGGCCACGCACACTTTGTCGCCGTCGGCATTGGTCACTTCGGTGGGGTAGGGGCCTGAGGCGCTCAGGCCGTAGGCGTCAAAGGTGCCAAGCAGGGTGTGGGAATCTCCGCCGATAATGACATCCACTCCAGACAGGCGCTCGGCCAGCGCCAGATCGTTGGCATACTGGTAGTGGGTCAGCAGGATGATCTTGTCGATGCCCTGGTCGTTCAGCTCATCAATCATGGCCTGGGCGGTTTCGGTTTCGTCCAGAAACTCAGTGCTTGCCATTGGGCTTGAGCTGTTGCGGGTTTTGTTGGCGATGTCGATGCCGATGATGGCCACCTGCTGGCCATCAATGTTCTTGATGGTGTATGGCTGAATGTAATCGTCCTGGGCCACCGGTGCCAATGGGGTGCCGATGGCCGGTTTGACGTTGGCGGCGAGAACCGCCGTGTTACAGCTGCCTGCCGCCAGGTAGTCGAGGAATTTCACCAGCCCTTCGTCACCACGATCAAACTCGTGATTACCCAGTGCAAAGGCATCAAAACACACCTGGTTCATCAGCTCGGCATCGGCCTCACCTTCGAAGGAGGTGAAGTACAGGGTGCCGGTCATGGCATCTCCGGCATGCAGTTTCAGCACGTTGTCCAGTTCGGCGGTTCGTTCGTTGATCTTGGCGATCACCCGGGGGAAGCCGCCGGCGCTGAATTCGGTTTCTTCACCAGCGATATCCAGGGACTGTGAGCCCGCTTCCAGATGGGAGTGGTGGTCGTTGATATGCAAGATGTTAACGGTAAAGCGCTCGGTTTCCGTTGCGGGCGCGTCGTCGTTATCACTGTTACAGCCGGTCAGGGCAATCAGCGGGATTGCCAGCCAGAGTCCTTGTCGAATCATTACTCTATCTCCGTTGTGGGGGTTAGCGGCTGGTCAGCACGCGAATCAGGGCGATCAGGTCGTAATGGTTAATGCGCCCGTCACCGTCAATGTCGTAAGCCGGAGCTGTGGCTTTGCCGAACAGCATCGCCAGCACCAGGCGGGACAGGTCCCGGCCGTTAACGCGGCCATCGCCGTTCAGGTCGGCGCGGTCTGCGGGGGTTCTGGTATCGAGATTCAGGGCAACGATCACAGGGTCATGGTCAGAGGCCCGGTAAGCGTCCGGTGCGTAGAAGCTGGCCTGCTGCTCCGGGGTCTTGAACTCGGTGTTGTAGTCCAGGGCGCGGGGCTCGTCGGCATTGATCGGCCAGACGGTGGTGTCGGCAATTTTGCCGGCCAGGGAGGTATTGGCCAGAGCGTGGTCCAGATAGCCGGCCTGGCCATAGAACACGTAGGAATACGCCTGCTCGCCAACGTAGGTCGCCAGCAGATCGGTATAGCCGGCACTGGCCAGAGCGCGAATGGGGTCTTCTTGCGCGTAGGCGTTGAGGTCGCCGATGATTAACACATCCGGTTCGCCGGTTCCGGTGGCATCGTCTGCCAGCCAGGATGCCAGCGCCTGGGCGGCCTGGGTCCGTACCGGATTCCAGCAGCCCTGACCATCGTTCTGGTCAGCGTTGCTGCCTTCGGCACTGCCGCAGCCTTTGGACTTGAAGTGGTTGACGGCAATGGTGACGCCATCGTCTGAATCCTTCAGCCGAAAGGTCTGTGCCAGGGGCTGGCGGTTCAACTGATCAAAAGGAGCCGCGCTCAGAGTGGCGGCGGTGCCAACGATCTCGACACGGTCGGCGCGGTACAGCAGGCCAACGGCAATGTCATCATTACCCAGTTGTGCCAGGCCGGGGTCGACCCACTGCCATTCGGAACCCAGGGCCCCGGCCAGATCGGCAATGGCACTGGTCTGGCCGTAGCCGTCATTCTCGATTTCCATCAGGCCGATGATGTCGGCATCAAGGGCGACCAGGGCACTGACCAGCTTCTCGGTCTGGCGGGCCAGTTCTTCCGGGTTGTCTGCGCCCCGCGCCGTCGGGAATCCGCCACCCATGCCGTCACCGTTGAAGAAGTTCAGCACGTTGAAAGAAGCCACCACCAGGTTACCGCGATCCTCAAGGCCGGGCTCGGTTACACGTGCATTTGCCTGGCTGAAGGACGGGCTCGCGGTCGGCTGCAGACGCCATTCCGAAAAACGGTAGTCGAGAACGCCGGCAAGATCCTGAACGGTGTCGCCAGCGCGCACGGTCTGGCTGGCGCTCAGTTGCGGTGTCGGGTAGGGCACGATGGCCGGGTTCTGGCGGTTACTGGCGTCGTCCAGGATAATCCGGTCCAGCGCATTCAGATCAGCCACCAGTGCGGCATCCGCTCCGGGCTCAGCGATACTGGTGGGGATAAAGTGGCGACCGCTCCCGAGGGTCAGGCTGCCGTAACGGCCCAGGTCGTAGTTGTCGTTCACCACAAGAGGCGCGCTGAATTGTACCCGCATGGCTTCAAAGGCTTCCGGAGCAGTGGCATCGGCCCAGGGCAGGGAGATCTGCGCCGCCGGTGGAAGCTCCGCATTACCACAGTTTTCGGTACCGCTCAGGTTGGTCAATTCGGTCAGGCCGTCGTATTCGGTCACTTCACCGGCAAGCCGCAGGCGCTGGCCGGGCTCGGCGTTCAGAGTTGGCGCATAGACAAACAGGCCTTCGGAGGTGGCAGGGTTGTCGTCGCGGTCTGAGGCTTCTTCCTCCACAAAGACGCCGCCAAGGCCATCGTTGGTGTTGAAGGCGGCCGTAACTACGGCTTCGATCACCACGTGCTGGCCGGCAACCGGGCTGATATCGCCTTCGCCCTGAATGTCCGAAATGCGGGTGGCGGGAGCACCACAGGTCAGATCCGGCGCAGTCGGTGGCTGGTCCGGGTTATCGTCATCGTTGCCGGCGACGCCGAGATCGTCGAAGCTGTTCTGGGGAAAGCCGTCAAAGACTGTGGCCGGGTCGTAATCATCGTAGGCATCGGTATCGGCCAGGGTGCCTGCACGGCGGCGCAGAGTGCGATCCTGAGTGCGGGTATCCCCGGAGCCCCAGTAGCTGCCGGGGTCTGTGCCGACCTGGCCGATACTGTCGGCAACCGTGCCGCCGTTCAGGAGCAGGACAGCGTCATCACCGTTGAACAGCCCGGCTCCGGTGGTTTGATCCGCCACAGCGAGAATGGCCGGGTCAGCAGCGCTATGCGCGAAAACGAAGTTGCTGCCCGGAGCAATCGAACCCTCCAGGTTGAAGGTTTGCCCGGGGGTGGCGCTGCCGTTGAAGAAAACCTGCAGCTCCCAGGGAGCAAGATCCACCACCGCATTGCCGGTGTTGAGCAGTTCAATGGCTTTGTTGTTGCTGGAGCCTTCGACATACTCGCTGATGACCAGCGATGCCTGTGTTGTCGATGCCAGAAGGCCGCCGATGGCGGCTGCCAGCAGCGTTGGTTTCATCGTCATGGCACTGTCCTTGTTTCGGTTATGTTGTGTGTTTTGACACCACAATCTGACCGTGCTGTGTGACGATGACATGAGAGTTTTGTGAAGGATGCTTTGCCGGTTTGTGTCAATGTGGACAACGCGCCTGAGCAGTTTGGTAATCCAGTGCGTATACAAGGGATGTGTCGACAGGAGGGCCGATGATGCGTTGGACAGTCTTGAAGTGTGTGAGTGTGCTTTTACTGTTAGGGTTGACGGTGCCTGCCGTTGCCCGGGATTGCCCGGATTTCCTGGGCCACGAGCAGCGCAAGCTGCACTCCCGGGATTCGGTGAATCTGTGCGAGGTGGCTGCTGGCAAGCCGATGCTGGTGGTGAACACAGCCAGCCGTTGTGGTTATACCGGTCAGTTTGAAGGCCTGGAGGCCTTGCACCAGCGGTACAAGGATCGGGGGCTGACGGTCGTGGGATTTGCCAGTGATGACTTCCGGCAAGAGGCGGATTCCGAAGAAGAAGCCGCGAAGGTCTGTTTTGTGAACTTTGGTGTGAGTTTTACCATGCTCGCGCCGAGCGCAGTGACCGGTGAGCAGGCCAATCCGGTGTTTCAGGAAATCAATCGCCAGAGCCAGCCGCCAAGCTGGAACTTCACCAAGTATGTGATCGATCGTGAGGGTAAGGTGGCAGCCCGTTTCCCGAGCCAGGTGCGTCCCGAAGATGCCCGGTTGATTCAGGCCCTGGAATCGGTTCTGTAATCCCCGGCCGGTTTGCGGATAGCAGTCTATTCTGAAGGCAAAGGTTGTTCACCGCTCCGGGTGTAGTATGCAGTGTTTGGAAAAGGATGCCCTATGGCAGAAGCCCTGTTTGAATCCGTACGAAGCCAGATAGCACAGAATCTCTCGGCTACCCTGGACGCTCTCGCGGGCGGACAGACCGATTGGGTGGCCCTGGCCGGGCATGTTCTCAGTCAACTGCTGATTTCGGTGATCTACCTCGGCATTCTGTTGCTGGTCTATGCCATTCTGATCAGCCTGATACGCCTTGTCGTCGGCAGCCGACGCAGCTCGAAGCCCTGGTTTGGTCAGTTGCGCACTGGCATCCGTTATCTGTTCGGGCTGGGCGGATTGCTGGTGATTATGGCGCAATTCGAGGCCTCGCCGGAGCTGCTGAAGGGCATGGCCAGGGCGGGCCTGATGGCGTTGGGCTTTTTTGTGGGCTGGCTGGCGATTGGTCGTCTGCTGCGGGAGACGATGAATCGCTACCGTCTGGAACCCTCTATCCGCCAATTGGTCGAGAATCTGTTCTCGGTGCTCACCGTTACCTTCGCGGCCGTTACGGTGCTGTCCCAGTTCGGTTTCGATGTGGTCTCCATCGTCGCGGGTCTGGGGATCGTGGGGATTGCCGTCGGGTTTGCGGCCCAGTCCACGCTGTCGAACTTTATTGCGGGTATTACGTTGCTGATTGAGCGCCCCTTCCGGATTGGCGATTGGGTCACCATCAACGGCCAGGATGGTAAGGTGGTGAAGATCGCCCTGCGGACCACCTGGCTGCGTACCCGGGACAATATCTTTACCATGATCCCGAACGATAACGTGGCGTCCTCGGAGATCATCAATTACAGCGCCGAAGGGGCGACGCGCCTGAACATTCCAGTTGGCATTGCCTACAAGGAGTCTGCCAGGGCAGCGCGGGACGTGATAATGCCGGTTCTGCTGGCGCACTCTGAAGTCTTGCAGGGGCCGGGTATGGAGCCGCGAGTGGTGGTCAAGACCCTAGGCAACTCTTCAGTCGATCTGGAGGTCAAGATCTGGATTACACCGGACAATCTGGAGGTTCAGCCCAGAATTATGGCTGATGTGCTTGAGAAGATTAAAGAGGCCCTGGACGAAGCGGACATTGAAATACCTTTCCCGCACCTGCAACTGTTCATAGATGATGCCAAAGGGCTTGCGCCGTTGGTACAACCGTTTTACCCAAGGTCGACGGAACAAGGGAAAGGCCTGTCGGCGCCAGGAGACAATCATGAATGAGCCGTCCGGCTACTACGAAAGCAACACCACCCTGGCCCAGTATCTGGAGTTTCACTTCGGTGAAAGCTGGCATGGTGAAGCCAACTTCGCGAAAGAACTGGCCGATGCCGCGCTTGGAGCGCTGGATGGCCGCGCCACCTGCCGGGCGTTGGATATCGGTTGTGCGGTAGGACGTACCTCGCTGGAGCTGGCCCGCCAGTTTGACCATGTCGATGGGGTCGATTATTCGGAAACCTTTATCGGCAAATGCCGTGAGGTGGTGCGGGAGGGGGTTGCGCGGTATGCGCGGCCCGAAGAGGGCGAGCTGGTCAGCTACCAGGAGCGGTCACTGGCAGCCCTGGGTCTGACTGAGGCTGCCCGCCGCGTGGCGTTCCATCAGGGCGATGCCTGCAATCTCGGCGCTGATTACCGGGACTACGATCTGGTGCTGGCCGGCAACCTGATTGACCGTCTCTACAACCCATGCCTGTTTCTGGAACAGATCCATGAGCGTATCAATGCGCTGGGGCTGCTGGTGATTGCTTCACCCTATACCTGGCTGGAGGAGTACACGCCCAGGCAGGACTGGCTCGGTGGTTTCCTGAAAGACGGTGAGCCATTCACCACCCTGGATGGTCTCAAGGCGGCGTTGTCCCCCCGTTTCCGCTTGCTGGCAGAGCCCCGGAGCCTGCCCTTCGTGATCCGGGAGACCCGCAACAAGTTTCAGCACAGTTTTTCGGAGCTCACAATCTGGGAGAAGTTGCCGGATTAGCGTGCCCTGTCACACAAGCGTCATCTCTTCCGGTTAGTGTGAAGGCTCATCAGGACGACATGCATTGTGTTGATGCATCGTGTGATTGCTTATGCCGGGGCTTGCCCCGGCTTTTTTATGGAGCCCGGTGTTCGCCGCTCCCTTCCCTTCTCAACGCCCGTTCACGCCGTCGCGCGGTTTCGCTGCGTTCCGATATGGTTTGCTGCACAAACTGTATGTGCTCCCCTGCGATGGCCCTGGCGTCTTCTTCCCGGCCTTCAACGATGGCGTTATACAGCTTCTGGTGCTGGTCCATCAGGCCCTGGCGGGTCTGAACTTCGCGGGAGTACATGCCACCGATGTTGGTGACAATGTTGTTCTTGAGCATGCTGAACAGGTTGCGCATGGTGTGCAGCAGCACCACGTTGTGGCTGGCTTCAGCAATAGCCATGTGGAAGCGGGCATCGGCAGCCCCTTCTTCTTCCAGATTGTGGGCAGTGGAATTCTGGTAGCAGGCGTGGAGCTCTTCCCAGGCTTTGCCCAGCCGTGTCAGATCCACTTCCGTGGCGCGCAGGGCCGCGTAATAGGCACAGTCGCCCTCCAGTGTGCGACGGAACTCGAGCAAATCCCGGTGTGCTTCCGGGTGCTTTTCCAGCAGCGGGATGAGCGGGTCGCTGAAGCTGCTTCCCAGATTCTCCGCCACATAATTGCCCCCGCCCTGGCGGCTTTTCAGCAGGCCTTTGGCCGCCAGGCGTTGCACCGCCTCTCTGAGGGACGGGCGGGATACGCCGAATTGCTCCGCCAGCACCCGTTCCGGCGGCAGGCGCTGCCCCGGTTCCAGGGTTCCTTCCAGAATCATGGTCTCCAGTTGCTCGACAATGGTGTCGGCCAGCCGCCTGGGAGCAATCTGATTGATGGGCATGGTGTCTCGCTTGTATGTCTAAAAATTGGTCTTACCAATAAATCTTACCCCTGTCCATGCTTGTTTTTACAACAAAACTTCAACGCAATACGACCAATGTAGGAGTAGGCGGTTTTGACACCATAAGGCCAGCTCACATAACGTACTCGGCACAGGTTTGTAAATTGGTAATACCAATTATCCAAGAATAGAATCCAACAACAAGACCCTGGAGAACATGATGTCGTCCGGATTGCTCGCCCTGTTGGCGTTTACGCCCATTCTTCTTGCCGGAGTGCTGCTGATTGGCATGCGTTGGCCCGCCCGCCGTGCCATGCCCGTGGTATTTCTGGTTACCGCGCTGATTGGCTATAGCGCCTGGGATATGACCCTGAACCGTATCCTCGCCTCAACCCTGCAAGGGCTGGTAATCACCATCGGCCTGCTGTGGATTATCTTTGGCGCGATATTGCTGCTGAACACGCTGAAGCACTCCGGAGCCATCACCACGATTCGGGCCGGCTTTACCAACATCACCCCGGATCGCCGCATTCAGGCCATCATCATTGTCTGGCTGTTCGGCAGCTTTATCGAAGGTGCCTCTGGCTTTGGTACACCGGCCGCCATCGCCGCGCCCCTGCTGGTTGCGGTCGGTTTTCCGGCCATGGCTGCCGTCATGCTGGGCATGATGGTACAGAGCACGCCGGTATCCTTTGGTGCTGTAGGTACACCGATTGTGGTGGGAGTGACAACGGGTCTGGATCGGGCCAGCATTACCGAGCGACTGGAAGCCCTGGGCTCCAACTGGGATACCTACCTGCAGCTGATCACCTCGGAAGTGGCCATCACCCACGCCATTGTCGGTGTCGTTATGCCGGTACTGATGGTGACGATGATGACCCGCTTCTTCGGCAAGAACAAAAGCTGGAAAGAGGGGCTGGAGGTCCTGCCATTTGCGTTGTTTGCCGGCATCGCGTTTGTCGTGCCCTACGCCCTGACCGGGGTGATTCTGGGGCCCGAGTTCCCGTCTCTGCTGGGTGGCCTGATTGGTCTGGCGATTGTGACCACTGCCGCCAAAAAAGGCTTCCTGATTCCGAAGCGGACCTGGGATTTTGCCGACAGCAAAGACTGGCCCAGTGAGTGGCTGGGCAGCATTGAGATGAAACTGGAAGACATCGCCGCCAAACCGATGAGCGGTTTCCGGGCGTGGGTACCTTACGTGCTGGTTGGCGTGGTACTGGTTCTGAGCCGCACCGTTGAGCCGATCAAGCAAGCTTTCACCAGCGTTGGCGTGTCGTTCTCCAACATTCTGGGAGAAGCAGGTATTAATGCCGGGATCCAGCCACTTTACCTGCCGGGCGGTATTCTGGTGATGGTAGTGCTGGCAACTTTCTTCATCCACCGGATGAACCTGAAAGCGCTGAATTCGGCGGTGAAAGAATCCGGTGGCGTGCTGCTGAGTGCCGGTTTCGTGCTGCTGTTCACCGTGCCTATGGTGCGGATACTGATCAACTCCGGCGTTAACCTGTCGGACCTGCCGAGCATGCCGCTGGCCATGGCCACCTGGGCTGCCGATGCGGTTGGCGGCATTTACCCGTTGCTGGCCCCCACGGTGGGTGCGCTCGGTGCGTTCCTGGCCGGTTCCAACACGGTCTCCAACATGATGTTCAGCCAGTTCCAGTTTGGCGTTGCCGAGAGCCTTGGTTTGTCCACCGCACTGATGGTGGCGGTGCAGGCCGTGGGTGCTGCGGCAGGCAATATGGTGGCCATCCATAACGTGGTGGCAGCATCTGCTACGGTCGGGTTGCTGGGCCGTGAAGGTCAGACACTGCGCAAGACGGTGTGGCCGACCCTATACTACCTGGTGATGACCGGTTCGATTGCGCTGCTGGCCGCCTACGGCCTGGGGCTGACGGACCCGTTACTGAACTGAAAACACTGGGATAACCACAACGGGTGGCCGGCTGCCGGCCGGACCGCCCGGAGGCAATGACTGATGAGTGAGCTGTTTTACGACGCCGCCCCCAATGCTACCCGCGTGGCTCCAGAGCGCCCCAGGCCACGAACGTATCCGGCCAAGCCGGCCGAGGTCACTTTGTTCGGCACCTGCGTGGTGGATTTGTTCTTTCCCGAGGCCGGGCTGGATGCTATCCGCCTGCTAGAACGGGAAGGCATTCGCGTGCATTTTCCACAGGAGCAATCCTGCTGCGGTCAGCCTGCCTGGACCTCCGGCTACGTGAACGAGGTCCGGGAGGTGGCGCGGGCACAGCTTAATCTGCTCGACAACGGCTTGCCGGTGGTGGTGCCGTCCGGATCCTGTGCCGGTATGTTCCGACAGCATTACCGGGAAGTCTTTGCAGAAGAACCAGATACCCTTGAGCGTGTGGAAGATCTGGCTGAACGAACGTTCGAGCTGACCGAGTTTCTGCTGCATGTATGCAAGGTGGACTGGCAGGATCTCGGCCAGCCCACACAGATTGCCCTGCATACCTCCTGTTCCGCCCGCAGGGAAATGAACACCCACCTGCACGCGCGGGAGTTGCTGGGCAAGCTGGCGAATGTCGAGCGCCTGGACCACGATCATGAAAGCGAATGCTGCGGCTTTGGTGGCACCTTCTCCGTGCGCATGCCGGAAGTGTCCGGGGCCATGGTGCTCGACAAAACCCGTTCGTTGCGGGAATCCGGTGCAGCGGAAATGGTAACCGCTGATGGCGGCTGCCTGCTCAACATCAACGGCTCCCTGGAAAAACAGAAACAGACGTTCCGGGGCCGGCATCTGGCCAGCTTTCTTTGGGAGCGGGTGAGTGGAGAGGTGAAATCATGAGCCAGCGTATACCGGTAAAAGAACTCACCGACAGCTTCCGTGGCCGCGCGGTGGGCGCCCTGGCCGACGACCAGCTGCGCACCAACTTCCGCGTCGCCATGGATTCGCTGATGAAGAAGCGGGCCGATGCCTTTCCGGACGAGGAGGAGCGTGAGGGCCTGCGGGAACTCGGCAACCACATCAAGGCCCGGGCGCTGTCCCGGTTGCCGGATTTGCTTGAACAACTGGAAACCAGGCTGACCGCCAACGGTGTCAAGGTCCACTGGGCGGAGACTACCGAAGAGGCCAACCGGATTGTCCACTCCATCATTGAGGCGAAGCAGGGTTCTCAGGTGGTGAAGGGTAAATCCATGGTCAGCGAAGAAATGGAAATGAACGACTACCTGGCCGAACGCAACATCGAGTGCCTGGAGTCGGACATGGGCGAGTATATTGTTCAACTGGATGGTGAAAAGCCCTCCCACATCATCATGCCCGCGATTCACAAGAACCGCTTTCAGGTCTCCAGACTGTTCCACGACAAACTGGGCGTGGATGAGACCGAGGATGTGAACGAACTGATCCAGATTGGTCGCCGCACCCTGCGCCAGAAATTCCTTGAAGCGGATGTCGGGGTTTCCGGCGTCAACTTTGCCATTGCCGAAACCGGCACCTTGCTGCTGGTGGAGAACGAAGGCAATGGCCGCATGAGCACCACGGCGCCGCCAGTGCACATTGCCGTCACCGGCATCGAAAAAGTGGTGGAGAACCTGCGGGACGTGGTGCCCCTGTTGTCGCTGCTGACCCGATCCGCGTTGGGTCAGCCGATCACTACTTACGTGAACATGATTTCCGGCCCGCGCAAGGCGGATGAACTGGATGGTCCGGAAGAAGTGCATCTGGTGCTGCTGGACAATGGCCGCAGTGGTGCTTTCGCCGATGCCCAGCTGCGCCAGACGTTGAACTGTATCCGCTGCGGTGCGTGCATGAACCACTGCCCGGTCTATACCCGTGTGGGTGGCCACACCTACGGTGAGGTTTATCCGGGGCCGATCGGCAAGATTATTACGCCGCATATGGTTGGCCTGCACAAGGTCCCGGATCATCCCAGCGCGTCCTCATTGTGTGGCGCCTGTGGCGAAGTGTGTCCGGTGAAGATTCCCATCCCGGAAATGCTGCAGCGCTTGCGTCAGGAAAATGTGAAAAGCCCCGCGGAGCAGCCGAAAGTGAAAGATGGCGGCGCCAAGTATTCCCGCAAGGAGCGGGCAATCTGGCGCTTCTGGGCCAGCCTGAATACGTCGCCGGTGATTTACCGACTGTTCCTGTGGGGCGCGACCCGTTTTGGCAAACTGGCACCGAAAAACGTCGGCCCCTGGACCGAGAACCACTCGGCGCCGGTACCGGCCCGGCGGTCTTTGCATGATCTTGCCAAAGCCCATTTGAATCAGGGAGACCGGTGATGAGTGCCCGCAGCAATATTCTCAACAAGCTCCGTGCCGGTCTGGCCGGCACCACGCCCCGGCCGGACGATTTCGATGAGGGTCTGGTGACCCGCCCCTGGCAGTACGCGCCGGAGGACCGGATTACCCGACTGCGCTCCCTGATGGAAACGGTGCACACCGAAATCCACCAGCTGACGACCGAGCAATGGCCCTCAAAGGTTCAGGAATTGCTGGAGAGCCGCGGTCTGAAGAATGTGCTCTATGCCCCGGGTACCGACCACGGCAAGCAACTGGCGGAGCACTGGCAGCATGCGGAGCCCAGACCGGAGCTGTTGGTCTATGACCGCCCCATTGAGGAATGGAAAGAGGAACTGTTCTGGCAGGTGGACGCCAGTGTGACCGGTACAGTGGGCGGGATTGCTGCCACCGGTTCACTGGTGCTGTGGCCGGATCGTCACGAGCCGCGGCTGATGAGTCTTCTGCCGCCGTTGCATATCGCGTTGCTCAAAGCCAGTGAGGTGGAAGACAACCTGTATGGGATGATGCAGAAGCACAACTGGTCCGCGGGTCTGCCCACGAACCTGTTGCTCGTCTCTGGTCCGTCCAAGACGGCGGACATTGAGCAGGTGCTTGCCTATGGGGCCCATGGCCCCAAGGAGCTGGTGGTCCTCATCCTTGAGGACGGCTGATCAGAGTTCCTTGATCGCGCTGGTGGTGGCTTGCAGGACTTCCTTGGCGTCGCCCTTCACCATCAGGCTGTTGTCGCGAATGAACAGACCGTTGGGAATGCCGGCGAAGCCAGCGGACAGGCTGCGCTTGACCACCACCACCGTTTTCGCCTTGTGCACGTCCAGTATGGGCATGCCGAAGATGGGCGAGTTCGGGTCTTCGGCGGCGGCCGGGTTCACCACGTCATTGGCGCCGAGCACGATGGCCACATCCGCCTGCGGCAGTTCCGGGTTGATGGCGTCCATGTCTTTCAACTGGTCATAAGGGATTTCAGCTTCGGCCAGCAGCACGTTCATGTGCCCTGGCATCCGGCCTGCCACCGGGTGAATCGCGTAACTGACCTTGGCACCACGGCCCTCAAGCTGGTTGGCGAGTTCTTTCACCGCATGCTGGGCCTGTGCCACCGCCAGGCCGTATCCGGGCACCATGACCACCTTGCGGGCACCATCGAGCAACAGGGCCAGATCGTCAGGGGTGGCGTATTTCACCTTGCCATCGTAGAACTCCCCTTCATCCTGCTGGCTCGCCGTGCTGTCTGATCCGCCCAGTACACCACCGAACAGAACGTTGGGCAGGGACCGGTTCATGGCCTTGCACATGATGGCGGTCAGAATCAGGCCGGAGGCACCCACCAGGGAACCGGTAATGATCAACCCCTGGTTGCCCAGCACGAACCCGGTGGCCGCGCCCGCCAGGCCGGAATAGGCGTTAAGCAGAGCGACGACGACCGGCATGTCGGCACCACCGATAGGCTGGACCAGTCCAATGCCAAGCAGCAGGCAGAGTCCTACGAGGGCCGCGAGGGCCAGCGGGCTGGTGCTGCTGCTGGTGGCAAACAGCACCGCTCCGGCCACGGCGGCAATCAGAGTAACCAGCGTGACACTGTGCCACAGGCGATTGTTCCGGCTGTCGCCAATATTCCCCTTGAGTTTCAGAACGGCTACCACCGAACCGGTCAGGGTCACTGAGCCGATGACGATGGAGGCCAGAATAGCGGCGGTCCAGCCACCACTTCCAGCACCGGTGGCGTTAACCGCGTGCATCCAGGTACTGGCGGCCACCGCAACGGAGGCGCCCCCGCCGATACCGTTCAGGCTCGCCACCAGTTCCGGCATTTCCGTCGTTGCAGTTCGTTTTGCGAGCCAGACGCCGATCGCGCCGCCCAGCAGCATACCAGCGATGATGGCCGCGTAGCTGATGATTTCCTGGTGTAACAGGGCGGCGACGACCGCAATCAGCATCCCGATGGCGGCCAGCTGGTTGCCACGTACCGCTGTTTTCGGGCGGGTCATGCCCTTGATACCGAGAATGAAGCAGACAGCAGCTGCAAGGTAAGACAGATTGATCAATGCAAACATGGTTATCCCTTCCGCTTGAACATATTCAGCATGCGATCCGTCACCAGAAAGCCAGCCACGATATTGATGCTGGCCAGGGTGACAGCGATAAAGCCCAGAACGCCGGCGACATTAGGTGACAGCTCTGTGCTACCCGCACTGATGATGGCGCCGACGATTACGATGCCGGAGATGGCATTGGTGCCGCTCATCAACGGGGTATGAAGGGTGGGTGGAACCTTGTTGATCAGTTCTACCCCGACGAACAATGCCAGAATGAAAATGGTAAAGCTGAGTGCAAACAGTTCCATCAGTCCGTGTCCTTCTGGGTTGAGGTTTCCGGGTTTTCTCGAGTCTCGGCGTTGTGGCGGACGCTGCCGTGCTGGACCACCAGTGTGGCCGCAACAATCTCGTCCTCCAGCTTGGGGACCACACGACCGTCTTCGGTCATGTTGAGCAAAAAGGCGGTAATGTTGCGGGTGAGCAGCTGGGACGCGTGCACCGGTACGCGGGAGGGGTGGTTGGCATGGCCGACCAGGGTAACGCCGTCCACATCCACCTTCTGGTTCAGAACGGTGCCTTCCACGTTACCGCCTTTGTCGGCCGCCAGATCCACGATGACCGAGCCGCTCTTCATTCGGTGAATCATTTCCTGGTCAATCAGTTTGGGAGCCGGTTTTCCGGGCACCGCCGCCGTGGTGATTACCAGGTCGGCTCGGGCGACGCAGTCTGCCAGTTGCTGTCTCTGGGCGGTGTAGAACGCTTCGCTCTGCGCTTTGGCATAACCGCTGTCTCCGGTGGTATCGGATTCAGGCACTTCGATTTCAATGAAATCGGCGCCCAGGCTCTCCACCTGCTCTTTCACCTCAGGGCGAAGGTCGTAGGCCTCGACCACTGCGCCCAGACGGCGGGCGGTGGCAATGGCCATCAGACCTGCAACACCGGCGCCAATAACCAGTACCCGGGCCGGATGAATGGTGCCGGCGGCGGTCATCAGCATGGGGAAGTAACGGGGCAGGGCCATGGCGCCGCTGAGTACGGCGCGGTACCCGCTGATACCCGCCATGGCACTCAACACGTCCATGGACTGGGCCCGGGTGGTTCTGGGCACCAGGTCCAGGGCAAATGCCTGCACGTTTTGCCCGGCCAGCTGTTCCAGCAGCGGTTGGTTGAACCAGGGATCGAGCAGGCAGATCAGGGTGGCGTCTTGCTGAATCAGTCGCGCTTCCTCTGATGAGGGCGCCCGAACCTTGAGGATGACTGTGGCCTGACGATACAGGGCGTCGGCATCGTCGGCGATGATGGCCCCGGCGTGGCGATAGTCGTCATCGGTGAAATGGGCGGCACTGCCCGCGCCACTCTCGACCACCACCTCGTAGCCGGCCTCCAGCAGGGTGGAAACTCCGGATGGGATAATGGCCACACGGTTTTCACCGTCTTGTCGTTCTCTGGGAATCCCTATCATCATGCGTACAGGCTCCGTTCAGTTTGAGTTTGTTCTGCCCCGGTGTTCAGTCCCAGGGTGTTAAGGGTGTAGCGGCGGACATCGGCCAGCAGCTGGCGGTTGGCCTGAAGCGATTGACCGTAGCTCGGGATCAGCGATTGCAGGGTTTGCAGCGGTTGACCCTGAATCAGCTCCGGGAAACAACGTTCTATAACCTCCAGCATTGCGGAGACGCAGGTGGAGGCGCCCGGTGAAGCGCCCAGCAGGGCTGCCAGGGATCGGTCCTCAGTGCTCAAAACCTCGGTGCCGAATTCCAGACTGCCCCTGCCCGAGGCCGTTGGCTTGATAACCTGCACACGCTGCCCGGCCCGCACCAGTTGCCACTGAGCCGGGTCCGGGTCCTCAATAAAGCGCGCCAGTTCGCCGAGGCGGGCCGATTTGGGGCTGAGGGCTTCTTTGATCAGGTATCGGGTCAGCGGCCAGTTGTGCACGCCAACGTCGATCAGCGGCCGCAGGTTGTGGCTGCGAACCGAGCGGATCAGGTCCGAGCGATCGCCGCTTTTGAGGAAGCGGGTGGTAAAGCCAGCGAAGGGGCCGAAGAGCAGGGCCGCCTTGCCATTGATAAATCGGGTGTCCAGGTGGGGCACCGACATGGGTGGGGCGCCAACCGGTGCCTGGCTGTAGACCTTGGCGTTGTGTGACAGGGCCATGTCTTCGTTATCGCAGGCCAGCCACAGGCCGGATACCGGGAACCCCCCGTAGCCGCGAATTTCCGGAATACCGGTCTTCTGCAGCAGGGACAGGGCGGCTCCGCCCGCGCCAATGAACAGAAAACGGCTGGTAATGCTGTGTTTCTCGCCGCTGCCCAGGTGATGCAGGCTCACGCGCCAGCCGCCGGCTTCGCGCTTGATATCGGTTACCTGGCACTGGAGCTGAATATCACAGGCGTTGTGCTGGGCCAGGGAGCGCCCCAGCAGGCGCGTCAGTGCGCCAAAATTGACGTCACTGCCGTGGGCGACGCGGGTAGCTGCGACCGGTTCAAAGGCTTGCCGGGTACCGTGGATCAGCGGGAGCCAGCGAGCGAGGGTGTCTGGTTGATCGCTGAACTCAATCTCCTGAAACAGCGGTTGGCCCTCGAGGGCTCTGTGGCGGGTTTTCAGAAAATCACAGGCCTTGGCGCCCTGAACCCAGCTCAGATGTGGCACCCGGCGAATGAAGTTGGCCGGTGCGGGCAAGAGCCCCTTCTCAACCAGGCTGCTCCAGTACTGAAGTGAGAGCTCGAAGCGCTCGTTGATGGCGAGCGCCCGCTCTACGGAAACGCTGCCATCGGGGTTGGTGGGGGTGTAGTTGAGTTCGCAATAACCGGCGTGACCGGTGCCGGCGTTGTTCCAGGCGTCCGAGCTTTCGCCGGCCAGCTGTTGTCCCTGTTCGACCAGGGTGATCGACCGGGAGCTGTCCAGTTGCTGAATCAGAGAGGCCAGCGTGACGCTCATAACGCCGCCGCCAATCAGAAGAATATCGGTATCAAAGCCCGCCATGGGTATGCCCCTTTCAGTAGCAAACGAACAAAGGGGGCATACTTTAGTCTAAGGCAGTTGCCGCAAGAATCGTATTTACTGAGGCAAATACATCGAAAAAATCGATCTATTTAGTGCCGAAGCCGCGACCATTCAGGAATGCTTTTATGTGCGGGCGCAGTTTTGAGGTAAACAGTGGCTTCAGCTGTTCGGACCAGGTGGTGTCTTTGTTGCTGCTGCTTCTGGCCTGGTAATACTGATTCATGGTCTGGTCGAAACGGGTCACCAGAGTGGTGTCATCGGCATCAGTGTAGGCGTCTTCTTTCAGAATCGCGGAAAGTGGCAGCCGGGGCTTAACTTCCGGGTTCTGATCGGGGTAGCCGAGGCACATGCCAAATACCGGGTAGACATGTTCCGGCAGTTTCAGAATCTCGCTCACGTCCTGCGGGTTGTTACGAATACCTCCGATGTAACACAGTCCCAGCCCCTCGGATTCCGCAGCAATGGCGACATTCTGTGCCATCAGGGCGGTGTCGATGGTGGCAACCAGCAGTTGCTCGGTCATACCTCGTATCACCTCGGCACCGGCCCGCTCTGCGGCTTCGGTCGCCCGTTTCATATCGGCACAGAACACCAGGAAGTCGGAACTGTCGGCGACATAGGGTTGGCCGCCGGCCAGTTCGGCGATCTTACGGCGGTTCTCCGGGTTGACCACATGGATGATGGAATAGGCCTGAACGTGATTGGAGGTGGCGGCACTCTGGCCGGCACGAATCAGCTCTTCGAACAGTTCCCGTGGGATCTGCTGATTCTTGAACTTGCGGATAGAGCGGTGGGATTTCAGAAGTTCAATGGTCGGATTCATAGCCTCTAGCCTGTCTTTAAGAAAGAAAACAGACGATAGCTTGCTCATCAGCAACCGCACAAGCGGACAAGGGTGGGTAGTTGTCCGGATAGTATGACCAACCTCAACAAAAAAGGCGCGCCGGGAAAGCGCGCCTTCGAGGGTGAATGCAGAGCCCGTGACTTACGGGATCATGTCCACCGGCTTGGGCGTATTGGCGGTGCTTGGTGGCAGTACCGGATAGGTTACTTCCGGAACATTGCCGGTCAGCGTCTTGAGGAAGGCGACGATGGATTTCACTTCATCGTCGTTCAGCTCGGTGCCCAGCTGGGCCGTACCCATCACCGCAACGGCTTCTTCCAGGCTCCAGACGGCGCCAGAGTGGAAATAGGGCGCGGTCAGCTCGATGTTACGCAGCGGAGAGGCGCGGAACACATACTCGTCAGACGCGGTTTCGGTGACAGAGAAGCGGCCTTTATCGCCCTCTGGCAGGATCTCGGCACCCGGCTTGGCAACCAGCCCGAATGGATGGTAGCTCTGACCGCCGAGGTTCACACCGCTGTGGCAGGCGGTACAGCCGCGGTCCATGAACAGCGCCAGACCTTCTTTCTCACTCTCGTTCAGCGCGGAGGTGTCGCCGCGCAGATATTTGTCGAAAGGTGCTTCCGGGGTGATCAGTGTTGCTTCATAGGCTTCAATGGCAACAGCCATATTGTCGAAGGTGACTGGATTTTCCTGGCCCGGGAATGCGTCCTCAAAGCGCTCGATGTACTCCGGCATACTCTTCAGGGTAGCCACCACCCGGTCCGGCGTACTGCTCATCTCGACACCCGCCTGTACAGGCCCTTTGGCCTGTTCGGCCAGGTCGGCGGCACGGCCATCCCAGAACTGGGCTGCGTTAAATACGGCGTTGAACACAGTCGGCGAGTTCCGTGGACCCTTCTGCCAGCCATGGCCGATAGATGTAGGCAGCTCGTCATCACCGCCCAGTCCCACGTTGTGGCAGGTGTTGCAGCTGATCAGATGGCTGGAAGACAGGCGCGGTTCAAAGAACAGCATCTTGCCCAGTTCAACCTTGGCCTGAGTGAGTTCATTGCCATCAATCACCGGTGGGTATTTTGGAATGGGCTCGAACATGCTGTTGGCCCGTTCCATTAGGTTGTCCGCCATGGCGGAGCCTGCTGCCACGCCCAGACTGAGGGTGAGTGCTTTTGCCAGTGGATGCTTGATCATGTCGCTTTCTCCTTATGAGAACGGCTTGGTCTCTCTCTGATTCAAACTTAACAAAACGTTAAGAATTCGCACGGGGAATCGGAAAGAGTCGGGCTGATAATTGATGTCTATCAATTTTGGGTTTGCGACGACGGCCAGCACTGCCGCTGCGGCAATTGGCCGCGTGAACTCGACGGGCAAGTTCCTGTCAATTTACTGGTTATATCGTTATTCTAAAATGACATTCTAGTCAGAAAAGCAGGAGTGCAAGGCATGAAATCGATACTTGTGTCTGTGTTGTTGGTGTTGGGCCTTGCGGCTACAGCACAAGCGGAGGAGGCTCTGTCCGTTACCCCGGAAGAGACCTGGGACATGGTTCAGGAGCAAGGTGACAATCTGCTGTTCATTGATGTCCGGGATCCGGTGGAAATCATGTTCATCGGCTTTACCGATGCGGTGGACCGAAACATTCCGTTCCAGCTGGTGGATCGTACCCGGTGGAACGATGAGAAAGGTGTCTTCGCCATGGACATCAACGAGGGTTTTGTTGCCCAGGTTGATGCCGCGCTGAAGGAAAAGGGACTGACGCGGGATTCCCTGATCATCACCATGTGCCGCTCCGGTTCCGCCCGCGGCAAGCCCAGTGCTGATTACCTCCTGGAACGTGGCTTTACCAACGTGAAGTACGTCGAAAACGGCTTCCAGGGCAGTACTGTGAAGGAAGGCGAAAAGAAAGGATTCCGTGTGCAGAACGGCTGGCAGAATTCCGGCCTGCCCTGGTCGACCAAGGCCAACCCCGAGAAAATCTATCGTCCGTGATGACAACGACGCCCGCCTGTGTCGGGCGGGCGTCACTGCCCGGTTTCACTCCTCCACGCAGATTTCCCGCCGCCGCACCGCAACTGCGGTTCTGATCACCAGCCCGGTAATCAGCAGGCAAAGCACGACCAGCAAGATCAGCCCCAACCATTTCAGGAAGGCCAGCCCCAGGCTTTGATGCATCAGCAGGGTAGCAATGGTGATTGCGGCCATGGGAAAAGAATAGGCCCACCATGAAAGGGCGAACGGTACCTTGATGAATCGGGACGCCTGGGTAAACAGCATCAGGGTAAGGAACAGTGCGCTGTAGTAGAGAATCCGGGCAAAGGCGTCCACTTCGCCTCCGTTCAGCTGTAACCAGGACACCATTCCAACGCCGGGGGGCGCTATCAGGATAAACAGCGTAGGCAGCAGTTTTCCGGGTAGCGGTTGGTGGAAGAACATCCGGTTAAAAATAATGGTCAGCAGCACCAGCCAAAACAGCAGCCCGATGCTGAAAAAGAACCAGGAAATTTCCACCGAGGCGTGATGCACTCCGGCGATGGGCACCAGTATGTTGCCCACAATCGGGATGAACCAGGCCGGGTTCATATGGTTAATTTCGAAATGGGTGTGATGGATCCAGATCGACAGCACATACAGCGTGAAGCCGAAATGCAGCACAGTGCCGGCGGTCCAGACAATCTGTGACAAGCCCGGATAATGAGGCAGAAGGGCAATGCTGATCAGTATCAGGCCAATCGAAATGGTCGGAAAAAAGTTGAGTTTGACCGGATGGCTCAGTTCAGCTTTGACACTGGCGGGGTGTCTGGCCAGTTTTAACAGGTAGAGGCCGGCCAGCGTGGCGAACACGGCCACGGTCAATGCCAGAAGTGCAGGGCTTGGGTGAATGCTCCACCCGAGTATCGCCTCTGCCCGGTGCAGGGCAATGGTCAAACCGGCAAGCCCCATGACTGTGGCAAACCAGGAAACCGGGAAGTTCTGTAGCCGTGAAACGTCGCTATGCGCCATCGGATACCTCGTTGTTTGCTTGTAACCAAAAGCGCCAGCCCGATAGAGGCTGGCGCATGAAAAACACCGGAACTATGTCCGGCCTCAGAAAGTGAAGGTGCGCATCTTGCGATCCAGCATCTGGCCGGCCATGGCCGGCGGGGTCGCAACGCCGACACCGTCAAGCAGATCGTCTTTGCTGTACTCGCTGTTGGGTAGATACAGCGCACAAACATTCACCGCACCACCGGCTTTCATAAGCCCGCGCAACATCTGCCCCGGAGTGACGTTTTTGGGTGCCAGGGGCTCGGCCTCATAGGCTTTCAGAGCCAGGTCACCGGCTTCGTCGCATAGAAGCACATTCACCTTGGCACCCTTCTGGGCCATGGTGTTGGACAGCACCATCGCCATACCCTGGGTTTGCAGGGAGTCGCTGGAGAGAATCACCAGAACCTCGTCCACGGTGTTTCCTCTATTGCCGTCTTTCGCTTTTTGATTCTCCGCCATTGAGGTCAGTGGGGCCGCGAACAACAGCGCCAGTACAAAGGTCTTGATGGCATTCGTCATGGGGTAACTCCTGAATTTTGATGGTTTACGTGCCAATCGTAGAACCAGGGCTATTGAGGCTTCAGTGACAATGTCACTGTTCTGCACGCCACAGAGCGATAGATTGATTTTGCTCAATGCTTTTACACGTCGCCGGGAAATCCCGCTCTGTGTAACTAGACTCAATTCAGATGCTCATCTGAGTGGATGGTGCCGATATGAACAACAAGAGAGCCCTGCGAATACTCTTTTCGCTCAAATGGTTGGTGCTCGTTGCCAGCCTGGGATTTGCCGCGAATGGGTCCGCCTCGATAGCGCCTGTAAACGGGAAATCGACCACCACGGCAGATCACAGCAAGTTCAAGGCATTGCAGGGCCCCTTTGACCGCGCGGAAGACGTGACGGCGGCCTGCCTGACCTGCCATACCGAGGCCGGTGAACAGATTCGCCAGACCACTCACTGGACCTGGCTCTACGAGCATGAGGAAACCGGGCAGACCCTGGGCAAAAGCAAGGTCATCAACAGCTTTTGCGGGATGACCATTACCAACGAGCCCCGGTGTACGTCGTGTCATGTGGGCTACGGTTGGAACGATATGCGTGAACCACCGCCGCAGGCCGAGAATGCGGTGGATTGCCTGGTGTGCCACGACACCACAGGCGAGTATTGGAAGTTTCCGACGTTGGCGGGCCACCCCACCTATATACCCCGCGAATGGCCCAAGGGCAGTGGCAAACTGGTACAGCCGCCGGATCTGGAGCGCATTGCCAAGAACGTGGGCGCCAGTGGCCGGGCCAATTGCGGTAGCTGCCATTTCCATGGAGGCGGTGCCGACGGTGTGAAGCACGGCGATCTGGATACCTCCCTGGTCAATCCACCGAAATCGCTGGATGTGCACATGTCGCCGGACGGCCTGAATTTCGGCTGTTCAGATTGCCACACCACCATGGGCCATGCGGTATCCGGCAGCCGGTACCAGGCCAATGCCCGCGACACTCTGGGTATTGATGTGCCGGGCCATACGGATTTCTCCCGGGCCAGTTGTGAGTCCTGCCATGGCCTTGCGCCCCACGACAAACCAAAACTGAACGACCATGTAGACAAACTTGCCTGCCAGACCTGCCACATCCCGGCCTTTGCCCGGGGCGGGGTGCCCACCAAGACCTGGTGGGACTGGTCCACCGCCGGCCGACTGGATGAAAACGGACAGCCAATAAAACAGCTGGACGACCACGGCCACCCGAGCTACCTCAGTGAAAAAGGGGATTTCCGCCATGGTGAGAATGTGGTGCCGGAGTACGCCTGGTTTGATGGCACAGTGAAATATACCCTGGCCGGGGATCCGCTGGATATCGAGAATCCGCCGGTGGCCATTAACCGGGTGGAAGGCAGCCCTGATGATGGTGAATCGCGCATCTGGCCGTTCAAGGTGATGCGTGGCAAGCAGCCGTTTGATACTGAGAGCCAGACCTTGCTGGCCACCCATGTGTTCGGTGCCGATGACACTTCTCTGTGGAGCAATTTCAGCTGGGAGAAAGCCCTGCAAGCCGCCAGTGATCTGTCTGGCATGCCCTACAGTGGTGAGTTCAGCTTTATCGAAACCACCATGCACTGGCCGATCACCCACATGGTGGCACCCGCTGAACAGGCGGTGAAGTGCGGCAGTTGCCACAAGGCTGAAAGCCGTCTGGCGGGGCTGGGTGGTATTTATATGCCAGGCCACAACGGTAGTGTCTGGCTGGACCGGATTGGCTGGTTGCTGGTGGCAGCCACCCTGTTTGGTGTTCTGGTGCACGCCATGGCAAGGGTCGTGTTCAGTGGGAGGAAAGACCAATGAGCCGGGTACTGATGTTCAAACGTTTTGAGCGCTTCTGGCACTGGACTCAGGCGCTGCTGATTTTTGTCTTGCTGTTCACCGGCTTTGCCATTCATGGCAGCTACGACGTCATGCGCTTCAGTACCGCCGTGCAGGTGCATACGATGGCCGCCTGGGCACTGATTGTGCTGTGGATATTTGCCATTTTCTGGCATTTCACCACCGGCGAGTGGCGCCAGTATATTCCTACCCGGGATGGCCTGTTTGCGGTTATGCATTATTATCTGGTGGGTACTTTTACCGGCGCCGCCCATCCCTACAAAAAGACCTCAAGGGCCAAGCACAACCCGCTGCAGCGGCTGGCCTACCTGTTCTTCAAACTGATAATTTCACCGATTATCTGGGCTTCTGGTCTGTTGTATCTGTTCTATAACGACTGGCCCGCAACGCTGGCCGGCGCGCTGCAGCTGGAAACGGTCGCGCTGGTTCACACCGGTTCCGCGTTCGCCATGCTGGTGTTTGTGATTGCCCACGTTTATATGGCCACCATGGGTAAAACCCTGACCAGTTATATCAAACCGATGATTACCGGTTATGAGGATCTGGACAGTCACTGAGCCGCAGTCAGGTAAACGCCTCTCGTTTGCCTGACCGCCCCCGGCCCGACAGCCATCCCGGCCGTGTAAAGGCCACTCCCACCGCTCTATATTCCCGCCTTGTGCGCTATGAACCGCGAAGGACCTTGTGCATCGCTATATTTCATATCGATATAACGATATATCTTAAATGGTGTTAGGATTTGATATACATCAAGATGAAATGCCGTGCGAACAAACACAAGAGGGTAGAGGCATGAACAGCAGAACAGAACCGGCGGGGGCAGACAGGCACCACACCATTGTTATCGTTGGTGGCGGCGCTGCCGGTATCTCGGTGGCGTCCAGCCTGCACAAACGGGACCGCCGTCTGGATATCGCCATCGTTGAACCATCCACGACCCATCACTATCAACCAGGCTGGACCATGGTCGGTGGCGGCGTTTTCCAGCCGGAGGTTACCTCCCGGCCCATGTCACAGGTGATGCCGGGTTTTGTCTCCTGGCATCAGCAGGCGGTTTCGGGCGTAATGCCGGAGCAGAATCAGGTAAGACTGGCGGACGGTTCGAGTATTTCCTATCAGGCACTGGTGCTGGCGCCGGGGCTGGAGCTGAACTGGTCTGCGATTGATGGTCTGGAATCGGCGCTTGGGTCCAATGGTGTGACGTCCAACTACCGTCAAGGCATGGCGCAATACACCTGGCAAACGGTACAGGCCCTGAAAAAGGGAAGGGCCCTGTTCAGCCAGCCACCCATGCCTATCAAATGTGCCGGGGCGCCGCAGAAAGCGATGTATCTGTCTTCCGACCATTGGCGCAGAAACGGAGTTCTTGGCCAACTCGATATTCAGTTTCATAATGCCGGAGCGGTTCTGTTCGGTGTGCCGGCTTATGTCCCAGCACTTCAGGAATACATCGATAAATACGGTATTCAAGTCAACTTTCAGAGCAATCTGGTAGCTGTTAACGGCCCCGCCCGGAAAGCCACGTTCCGGCTTACGGACGCTGAAGGTAACAGTCAGGATCGGGAACTGGATTTCGATATGTTGCACGCGGTGCCGCCCCAGCGGGCGCCCGGTTTCATCCGCGAGTCCGTTCTGGCCAATGACGGTGGCTGGTTGAATCTGGCGGACGATACGCTCCAACACAAAACCTTTGCCAATATATTCGGACTTGGCGACGTGAGCGGCACCGGTAATGCCAAAACCGCCGCAGCCGTTCGAAAGCAGGCGCCGGTCGTGGCGGAAAACCTCATTGCAAGTTTACGGAATCAGCCCCTGCCTGCGGCTTACCTCGGGTACGGTTCCTGCCCGTTGACGGTAGAGAACGGCCGCATCGTGCTGGCCGAATTTGGCTATAACGGTGTGCTTCAGCCCAGTTTCCCGCAGTGGGTAAACGATGGCACCAAAGCCACCCGCGCTGCCTGGTGGCTCAAGGCCAAGCAACTGCCCACCTTATACTGGCACGGTATGCTCAAAGGTCGGGAATGGCTGGCCAGCCCTGCCGTCCGCGAGCACCACTGAAACAACGTTCAGAAAAACGGCGCCCGGACAGGGCGCCCCCTCCTGCGATTCAGTCCTCCGCCCTTCATCTATAGCGAATTAATTAAAGCTTTTGATATGTGATTTACAGGAGCTATCGCCTATATCAAATTTAATATGCGTTATGGGTATATGGTTATATCTAAAAGTATGGTCTACTGGCGGTGTGAGTTAACGATACCCATGCCCGAGGAGGACACGACGATGCAAACGCCATCAGTCACTCACTTCTTTGACGAAGCGACCAACACCTTCAGCTACGTCGTTCAGGATCCCGACAGCCAGGCCTGTGCCATCATCGACTCGGTACTGGATTTTGATTACGCCGCCGGCAGGATCGACGTGCGTTCAGCCGATCAGATCATCTCGTTTATTCGGGACAACAATCTTCAGGTTGAGTGGATTCTTGAAACCCACGTACATGCCGACCACCTCTCCGCTGCGCCCTACTTGCACGACCACCTGGGTGGCAAGACCGGCATAGGCGCGAAGATTGTGGATGTTCAGGAAATCTTCGGAAAAGCCTTCAACGCCGGCACCGAATTTGCCCGGGACGGTAGCCAGTTTGACCAGTTGTTTGAGGAGGGCGACACCTTCCGGGTTGGCAACCTGGAGGGACAGGTCCTTCACACGCCTGGTCACACGCCGGCATGCCTGACCTACGTTATCGGTGATGCGGCCTTTGTTGGCGACACCCTGTTCGCGCCGGATTCCGGTACCGCCCGCTGCGATTTCCCCGGCGGTGACGCCCAGACCCTGTACCAGTCTGTGCAGAAGGTACTGGCTCTGCCCGGCGAGACGCGGATCTTCCTGTGCCATGACTACAAGGCGCCGGGGCGGGATGAATACCAGCATGAAACCACGGTAGCCGAACAGCGCGAACGTAACATCCATGTTCGCGAGGGCATGAACGAATCCGAGTTTGTGCGGATGCGAACCGAGCGCGATGCCACGCTCGCCATGCCGAGGCTGATTGTACCGTCGGTGCAGGTGAACATGCGTGCCGGGGCCATGCCGCCGGCGGAAGACAACGGACAGGTTTACCTGAAAGTCCCGGTAAACGGCTTCTGAGCTGGAGATTAACGATGAAGATTCATTTTCTGGAACCAGGATTCGCCGTGGCAGATGCGGTCGCTCCTGAGGACTTTGAGGACATTCGCCGCCAGGGCTTCCGAACCGTGATCTGTAATCGCCGCGCGGGCGAGGACGGCTACGAGGGCGAAGAAGCCTTCCGGGAAGCAGCCGCCAGCCAGGGCCTGCAGTGGTTCTGCGTGCCGGTCGCCTCCGGTGAATACACCGAACAGGATGTGGATGCCTTTGCACAGGCACTTGATGCGGCCCCTGCGCCCATTCTCGGATTCTGCCGCACAGGCCGGCGGGCGGTGCACATGTGGGCCCAGTCCCGGGCCCGGAACCCGCAATGCAATATCCCGATGTTGCTCAAAGCGGCCCATGACGCAGGCCATGAAACCCAACCCATTGAAGCTTTGTTAACCAATGCCACAAACGTGGAAACCCCGACAGGAGAAATGAAATGACGATTCGTCTTGGACAAATTGCCCCTGATTTCAACGTAGACACCACCAAAGGCCCCATGAGCTTTCACGAGTGGGCCGGCGATTCCTGGGTGTTCTTCTTCAGCCATCCGGCTGACTTCACCCCGGTATGCACCACAGAAATGGGCCGCACGGCACAGCTGGCGCAGGAGTTTGCTGCCCGCAATGTGAAGCCTCTCGGTTTGTCGACTGACTCAGTCGAAGAACATCTGAAGTGGATTGATGATGTAAACGACACTCAGAGCTGTGATCTGCAGTTCCCGATCGTTGCCGATGAGGACCACAAGATCGCTGAGCTGTATGAAATGATCCATCCGGGTGAGAGCGAAACCGCCGCTGTGCGCAGTGTGTTCATTATCGATCCGGACAAGAAAGTACGTCTGACCATGACCTACCCGATGGCGGTGGGCCGTAACTTCGACGAGATCCTGCGTGCCATCGATGCGCTGCAGACGGCCGATGCCAATAGCTGTGCATTGCCGGCGGACTGGAAAAAAGGTGGCGAGGTGATCATTCCGCCGTCCATCTCCAACGAGAAGGCCAAGGACATGTTCCCGCAGGGCTGGAACGAATTGCGTCCTTACCTGCGCCTGACCAGAATCTGATTTCTGGTACTGACAAAAGCGCCCCGACAGGGGCGCTTCCTCATAACGCCCAGCTAAAAGACAGCGTGCCAAAGCTGAAGTTATCCTGGTTACGCTGTTCTTCCCCCGTCGTGGCCCGCAAAATCAGCGCCGCTTGCAGGTTGTCCCACTGCCAGGTGCCGCCCAGGCCTATCTGGCCGAGCAGGGGGCCTTCACTGAACCGGTAGGGCCCGGAATTGTCCTCCAGATAGGAATAGGCAATGTATTCCGCCCCCAGGCCTATGAATACTGACCAGGCGCTTTTCGCGCCACTGAAAGATCCGGGTAGCGCGATGGCAGAGGAGCTGCCGGCGTAATCCGGTATAAAATTGGCCGGAAGGTTTCTGCCCATCCGCCAGATCACGCCAACGGTCGCGGAGGTTCGAAAACTGGACAGCAGGCCGGAGCCTACCGCTGAAAACTGTTGTTCAAGGTCGCCGCGTTGCCCCGCTTGCAACAGTTTGCGCCCGTGGGCCGCCTGAAATCCGCCAACCACGTCGGTCCCTAGCTGGTTGTCCCATCCTTTGGGGCGTTCGCTCCCGGTGATTTTGTGTACCCATTTCTGGCTGGCTTCGGCGCCGCTTTCAGGACCAACCACGCCAATGTGAGCGCCGTACCCCGTAATACTGTCAGCACTCCAGCTCCAGAGGGTGCTGCTCAGGGAGAGATGACCGGCGTAGGGGATATCATTGAATTGAGGCTCTTCCTGGCTAATGTCTGCCGGTGTCACCATGAGTTGACGCAGACTGACACTCATTGCATGGTTGTTGTCGGCGTCGCCGACGCCGGGCAGAAATGACAGACCATCTCTGCCCGCCCTTGCAAGTCGGGCTGAGCCTCCGCCGGAGTCTTCGGCTGTATTGGTAAGGTAAGACAGGCGCACGCCATTGGTGTAGCCCCGGTCGCTGCCAGTGAATAGATCGTTGTCCCAGGCAAGGTTGAACTGTTCCGCATTGGCGGAAGCGGGTGCTAGCACGAGTAAGAGGCTAATGCGGGCAAAAAGAGCTCGGATGGGCACTGGGAATGGACTCCGTGAGGGTAGGATGCAAAGTATCTTAGCAGAACCCTGCTACGGTTTTATGGCGCAAACAGATCCATACCCGCGCTAATCAGGAGTCAATATGCACGTTAAAACCAATACCACGGGCTATGCCGATGCGCTGATCTGCGAAGCTGAGGGTCTGGAATCTCTTCGGGACGGGTTGCAACAGGCAGGGGTTGAAGCACTCCGTATTCCGGAAGTTATGGAGGTGAACCAGCACCGACTTACCCTCAGGCGGATTGACTCAGCACCGCCCGACGACAAGTGCCTCACTGCGTTGGGGGAGGGGCTGGCGCAGTTGCACCTGCTGGCTCGGGATCAATATGGCTGGCGCCGCGACAACTTCATTGACCTGGCACCTCAACCCAATACGCTGACAGATTCCTGGGGCCGGTTTTTTCTGGAGCAGCGGCTGAAGTATCAGGTCAGCCGGATCTCAGATGCCGGGGTGCGAGCCAGGTTCGAGCGCACCCTGGAAGCCTGTGGTGCCAGCCTGGCCAACTGGCTGGATCTGCATTGCGAACATCCGAGCCTGCTGCACGGCGACCTGTGGAACGGAAATGTGATGTTTGACCGCCAGGGCCCCTGGCTGATTGATCCGGCGGTGTACCAGGGCGACCGGGAGGCGGACCTTGCCATGACCGAGATGTTTGGCGGTTTCGGCGCGGCGTTCTATCGTGCCTACGATCGCGTATACCCGCGCACTGAGGTCTACGCCACCAAGCGAGAAATCTATAACCTGTACCACTACCTTAACCACTACAACCTGTTCGGTGGTGGGTATCTGGATGGTTGCGAGCGTGGCCTGTCGGCCTTGGCGGCGCTACCAGCCTCGTGATCAGAAGCTGGTAACGCCGGCATCGCACTCAGCTCCTGACGGGTTTGCGTTCCCACACGGTCACTTCAGACAGTGTGTGCTGGAACTTGTGCTCGGTCTCGCGGATCACAAAGGGCACCTTGCGGGGTTCTCCCACCATCCGGAAGTGCTCGCCAAGGCACTCTCGAATGCCGTCTAGCGTTCGGTGATTTTCGCCATCCTTCTTGAAACCGCCAAGCCATTCCTCTTTCGGGGTGTGTTCTTCAAGCCAGGTATACGGGGAGGCAATAATCAGCAGCCCGCCTTCGTTAATGCGATCGTGGATGCACTCCAGGAAACGACGTGGCCGGTACAGGCGGTCGATCAGATTGGCGGCCAATACCAGGTCATAACCGGAATACTGGGGCTTCAGGTTGCAGGCATCGCCCTGATAGAACGCCACCTTGGCGGCGGTATCTTCGAGATCCAGTTCTTTCAGGGTGCGGGTGTGGTAGCTGACCAGTTCGCCTTCTTCGGTCAGTGAATAACGGATGGCGCCCTGCTCGGCCATCTCCACCCCCAGACGTATGAAGTTGGCAGAGAAATCGACACCTTCAACCTCGTCAAACTGGCGCGCCAGCTCAAAACTTGCCCGGCCACAGGCACAGCCCAGATCCAGCGCTTTCCCGGTCTTTTTGCCGGCCATAGCCTCCAGGGCCAGTTCGGCCATGGTTTTCGGGAAATTGGCGACACCAAACCAGCTGTCGCCGTAATGGAACTCGGCATATTCAGTGAGTAGTCGGTCGCTCTCGTAATAGGCGTTGGGTTGAACCGCCTCGGCCTCGGAGGTGATGTAGCGGAAGCCTGCATGCTGGAAGAAATGCCGACGGAAGGCATAACGGGAGGCCAGCCTTGCCTCGTTGCCGCAGGAAATCCAGGAGCCGCCTTTGATCAGATTGTGCTGGCCGTCGAACGTGGGTGTGGTGAAGTCGTCGTACAGTGGATGCACCTTGAAGTTGTCGAACGGATAGGTGGGCGTTTCGGTCCACTGCCAGACGTTGCCAACCACATCGAACCACTGGCCGTGGCGAAAGCGCGTTACCGGACACGACGAGGCACCATGGTCCAGGTGGAGGTTGGCGTTGGCCGGGGATTCACCCACTTCCCGGACGCCGGCTTCGTCACAGAGGCGATACCACTCGTCTTCCGTGGGCAGGCGGATGGGTTTGCCGGTTTGCTCACGTTTCCACTCACAGAACGCCTTGGCCTCGTGATAGTTGACCTCGACCGGCCAGTCCCAGGGCATCTCCACCTCTTCAGTCATCAGGCGCAGCTGCCAGCCATTTTGCCAGCGCCAGAACGTGGGGTGTTTGGCTTCGGCAAAGGTTCGCCAGGCCAGGCCCTCCTCGCTCCAGTATTCGTCCTGCTGATAGCCGCCGGCCTCGACAAATTCCAGGAACTCCTGATTGCTTACCAGGTACTGGCTTGCCTTGAACTCGGCGACGTCGGCCTGGTGCTCGCCGTACTCATTGTCCCAGCCGTAAAAGGCATCGTCGTAGGGCTTACCGATGTGTACTTTGCCAGCGGGAACGGTGAGCAACTCGTTTTCCGGTGCCTCGCCGGTTTCCCGGATGGGCGCCCATTCCGGTTGCGGTTGAACGCGTTCCAACGCGTGCTGGCGGATGAGCACCGAGGACGTCTCAAGGTGAATTCGCTCATGTTCGATGCCCATCACGATGGGCCACCAGTCACTGTCCCAGTCAATCGGCAGCGACAGCGGCATGGTTTCGATCAACTCCAGCACGGTCTGGCGCACCTGTGCCCGGTAGTCCAGTACTTCCTGGACAGCGGGCCAGTCGTAGTGATCGTCGTTCAGGTCGTCCCAGCTCATTTCATCCACACCCACCGCGAAGATGGATTCCATGTTGGGGTTGATGCGTTCTTTCAGGATCTTGGCCAGTACCAGTTTGTTCACAAAGAAGGTGGCGGTGTGGCCAAGGTAGAAAATGAGCGGATGCCGGAGCGGGATAGATTTCTGGTAATAGCCGGAGTCATCAGCCAGGCAATCGAACAGGCGCGTGTAGGTGTCGAAGGTGTCTGTGAAATAACGCGCGATTTCCTGGCGTTTGGTGTCCGGGGCTCCCTCGGCCAGATTGGGCGTGCGGGTTAAACCGATGGCATGTTGGCGTTCGAGAATTGCAGTCGGGTTGGAGAACTCCATGGTTGAACCGATCCTTCCAGTGAATGATGTCCTACAGGATTACGTTCAACCATAGGTAACCGGTTCAGCGACTGGCAAGTAAAGGCCGGAATTAATCCGGGGGACTCAGGCGCGGTTCAGCTCGTAAACCGCCATATTGACCGCGGAGGCCAGATTCAGCGACTCGATAGCGGCCGCACCGGGGATGGTGTAGGCGTGGGCGCCCAGTTCAGTCAGGGCTTGCTTCGGCACACCGCGGGCCTCATTGCCAAACAGGTAGCAGTCCTGGGCCTGGAATTCTGGCCTGGTAATGGACTCCCCGCCGATGTCCAGGCAGGCGATGCGGGCGTACCGTTGCCCCAGCGTGTCCAGAGCAACCTCGGTTTCCAGTGGAACATGGAATATGGCACCCATGCTGGCGCGCACCACTTTCGGATTGAACGGGTCCACGCTGCCGGGGCTCAGCAGGCACCGGAAACCACCGAACCAGGCCAGCGTGCGCAGGATGGTGCCCAGATTGCCGGGGTCCTGTACCTCGTGGAGGTAGAGGGCTTTCTCTTTAGGGGCGGCCTCTTCGCTGGCAGTTGGTGGCAGTGGCACCACCGCCAGGATGCCTTGAGGCGTCCTGGTATCGGACAGCTGGGCCATCTGCCGGTCACTGATTACGTGCTTGGGCCAGGGGCTGGGCCAGTGCTCGTAGGCGCTGGTTACGTACAGTTGGGCGTTGCGCCAGTGGGGCACCTGCTTCGCCGCTTTTTCCAGCTCCAGTACCAGATGCTCGCCTTCCACCAGAAACTGTCCGAACGACTGGCGGTATTTCTTTTGATGCAGCTTTTTGATGTCGTCCAGTTTCACGGTCTGCTTTCCATGGTGCCTGGCACGGCCGGGGCCGGGCGATGATGGTTTTAATGAGGCATGTGATCAGGCGCTATTGTACGGGGGCTTGGCTGGCTTGTCAGGAAGTGGCTGGTTTTTGCGGCGTCACTGACGCCGGCGTACAATGCCGGTTTTCCCGCAGTGAACAGAAGGCAGGCGATGGCACGCTCGAAAAGCAGTAACCGGTGGCTCGAAGAGCACGTAAACGACCCCTTTGTAAAACAGGCGCAACAGGATGGCTATCGTTCCCGTGCCAGTTACAAACTGCTGGAAATCAACAACAAGGATCGGCTGATTAAACCCACGGACCTGGTCGTCGATCTGGGTTCGGCCCCGGGCGGCTGGTCCCAGGTGGCGGCGAAACTGGTGGGCCACAAGGGCCGTGTGGTGGCGTCTGACATTTTGCCGATGGATCCGATTGCCGGCGTCGAATTCATCCAGGGCGACTTCACCGAACAGGAGGTCTTCGACCAGATCATGGCGATACTGGACGGGGCCCGTGCTGACGTCGTGATCTCGGATATGGCCCCCAACATCAGTGGCGTAAACGCCGCAGACCAGGCAGCCTCCATGTATCTGGTGGAACTGGCCCTGGATATGGCCTGCCAGGTGCTCAAACCCAAAGGCAGTTTTGTTGCCAAGGTGTTCCATGGTGAAGGCTATGATGAGTATGTGAAAACCGTGCGCGAGTCCTTCGATAAGGTGGTGATTCGCAAGCCGGATTCGTCCCGGGCCAGATCCCGGGAGGTGTATCTGGTGGCCAAGGGTTTCCGCGTAGCCTGATTTTAAGGTCGAACTGCGACGCTCTGCGGCCAAACTGCTTTTTTGGTGCGAGTGGCTACATATTTTTTGCTGCTGTCGCGCAGAAATTCCGAAATCGTCTATTCTTTAACCTGTGAGGAAAGGGATTGTTCTCGCAGGCTGCCTGATATTGCCACCTCCCTGAATATCCTTTTCTTTGAAACCACACCACGATTAAAAGGTATGGAGCGCCTGAGAGAGGCCTCTGGATTTACTTGTTAGTCTGAATCACAAACAAATTCCTTCTTATTTGTGAATTGTCGTTAACGCTCAACGCCCTCTGGGGCTTGTGGCTGTTCGTTACAAAACAAACTGGAACTGGGCAACGGGACAGCGATAATCGCCGCCCCATCGACAACAACCGGCCAGGCTGAAAAGGACGAACCTCGTGCGAAAGAATCTACCCATAACCGGGAATGAAAGAACGTTTCCGGAATCGCAAAAACTGATTTCCTCGACAGATCTGCGGGGAAAGATCTTGCACTGCAACGACGCTTTCGTGGCGGTCAGCGGTTTTTCCCGGGATGAGTTGATCGGGCAACCGCACAATATCGTTCGTCATCCGGATATGCCTCCGAAAGCCTATGAGAACATGTGGTCTCACCTTAAGGCCGGCCGACCCTGGATGGGCCTGGTGAAAAACCGCTGCAAGAACGGCGACTTCTATTGGGTCAGTGCCTACGTCACACCGGTGACCGCAAATGGCGAGGTTGTCGGTTATGAATCCGTTCGCTCTTGTCCGGGCCGGGAGGATGTGGCGAGGGCCGAGAAACTCTACAAGTCGATTCGGGAAGGGAAAACCGGGATCCCGTTCTGGCAGCGGGTGGCGCCGAGCACCTGGTGCCTTTTGGGATTGTTGATGGCAGCCGGAGGATTGTTTCTCTCAGGCCAACAAGTGTTGTCGGAGCTGTTGCTGTCGGTGGGTGTGCTTGCCTATGCGATCTGGATGAATATAGCGAGGCACCGGTTGATTCAATCGGTTACCGATATGATGGGTAATACCTTTACTGACAACCTGGCAGCGCGAAGCTATACCGATGATGACCTGCAGTTGGGGCGCATCAAGGTGGCGGTCAGAGCGCAACAAGCCCACCTTGACGCCGTGTTGACCCGGATTGAAGATTCTGCCGCCGGTGTAAAGACTGCCGCAGTCAGAGGTCTGGAATACTCCTCTCAGGCCCAGGACACCATGCGGAAACAGCAGGCCGAAACCGAGCAGGTGGCTGCGGCAGTTCATGAAATGTCGCAGACCATCGGCGAAGTCTCCGAAAACGTGCAGCGAACCGCCGACAAAGCTGATGGGGCCAGGGTGTTGGCGGAACAGGGCAGCCAGGTTATCGCGTCGACCAGGCAGTCTATTGAAGAACTGAAAACCACCGTTCATGGCATCAGTCGCTCCGTCGGTGAGTTGGCGACGGAGAGTGAAAAGATTGCAGACGTGGCGAAGATCATTGAAGACATCGCCGAGCAGACCAACCTGCTGGCTCTGAACGCCGCGATTGAAGCTGCCAGAGCCGGGGAACACGGGCGTGGCTTCGCGGTGGTGGCGGATGAGGTCCGGAACCTGGCCCAGCGTACCCAGGATTCCACTCGGGAGATTCACGGGATCATCGACAAGCTTCTCTCAAGGTCGTCCGAATCGGTGAGGGTCGCCGAACAGGGTAATCTGGCTTCAGACAGTGGGCTGGACCGTATGCTGGATGCGGAAAAGACCCTGAACCAGATTGCAGACTCAGTGAATACCATTGCAGAAATGGCGATTCAGATGGCCACCGCTGTGGAGGAACAGGCGCAGGT